>Ga0316207_10001752_pt1 | contig 24974 bp, 18 predicted proteins | sample 6weekpyrite_MG_FD_204943 | JGI IMG/M metagenome (GOLD analysis project Ga0316207, IMG submission 204943) | Microbial mat bacterial communities from mineral coupon in-situ incubated in ocean water Damariscotta River, Maine, United States -... | ecosystem: Environmental > Aquatic > Marine >... | reverse complement strand
GATTCACTTGCATAAATATTGCCGACGCCGACGACAATATTACCATTCATTATAAACTGTTTGATATTCACTTTACGTTTTCGTGATTGACGATATAAATATTCTGCATTAAGTTCATCCGTTAATGGTTCCGGCCCTAATTTGCAGATGAGTTTATGGCTGACGATAGACTGTGTGGTCCATAATACGCAGCCAAAACGCCGCGGATCATGCAAACGCAAACAATTACCATTTTTTAAAACAAGGTCAAAGTGATCGTGTTTATCAAAAGTACTACTGGCTTTAACAATGCGTAGGCTGCCAGACATCCCCAGGTGTATTATCAGGGTGCCAGCTGCAGTATTAATAAGAATATATTTTGCGCGGCGAGTAACGGACTTTATTTTTAAATCCGGAAGTAGTTTTTTAATTTTTGCCGGTACAGGCCAACGTAGTTTTGGCTGACGGATAATAACATTTGCAATTTTTTTACCGGTTAAGTGTGGAGCAATACCTCTACAGGTAGTTTCCACTTCAGGTAATTCAGGCATAGTGTGTTTTAGTTTTCAGAAATTGATTGTTCAGATTGAGCCGGAACCGGCAAACTAAGCAGCGTTTCTGTTTTGTCGATTGGGAAGTGATATTGCAAGCCTTTTAACCGGTCTATTAAAATTAATTCATCCTTTTTTTTCATAATATTAAATGTGTAAGTTGAAGCATCTGTACCAACTATTTTAATGGTCTGTTTGCTATTAAACGCAGCTTTGGATTTAAACGGCTTAATATCGATAGCCTGTATAGTTTGCCAATCACTGATTAATTCATTAACACTATCCATACTGAAGTTTTCTGGTTGAGGTGAAACAGTCCATTTGTTGTCTTTGACTGCCAGCTTGAGCTGCGGTAAATGAAGCTGGCTAATTTGAAAATCTTTTGGCAGAAGTTTTAGATCGATGTAATCAGTTGCAACACTGTTTAGCGCATAAAAATAAGTATCGTTAGTCAGGTAGAGTTTATCTGCTATAGCAATATAGCGGCGTAATTTTATCGGATCGGAATTGCCAAACTTTATCGCTGTTTCTGTTGCACTATCTTTATTAAAGATAACTTCGAGTTTTGGGGCTTCAAGACCGTACTTATGCAGGTTTTTTAATGGATAGCTGGACTGTGGTATGGTTTCCACCAGACGAAGCAAGGTGTCCATTCTGAACTGATTCGTGGCAGTGTTATAAGGACGGGTCAGTCGCCATTGCCCATGTTGTTTTTTCAGGTGAATGGATTCTTTGTCAGCACGTTTGATAATAATAGATTGTATGTCATCCTGGGTTAATGATGTAATGGCCCGTGTCATTTCAGATTGTTTGTTTGATCCCAGCCAGAGGGTTATCGCAACAATGACGATAAAAGTAAATAAGCCGAGGTTAACCGCGTTTCTTTTGTCCATATTGATGTTATCTTTGTTAGCCTGACTTTTATTCTACCTATTACGGCGTTTACGCCAGATAATAAAACCACTGATAATTAATATAAGTGGTAAACCAACAAGAAAGAACAAGCCGAGTACCGCCCATAAGGTTTCATCCAGTGTGATTTTGATGTCAGGTGCGGTACTGACCGGGATCGTTATAAGTTTATCATCATTGCTTAACCAGTTAAAAATACGTAATCCCATATCTTTATTACCCAGGTTGCCAAGGAACTGGTTAGAAACAAAGTCACTATCGGCTATTACGGCTATACGTTGTTTGTGTTCCGGGGTTAGTTGTTTTTCCATAACATAGGCAAGGGTAATGGGTCCTGCGGTATCGATGTCGTTATTAAACTCAACTTCGCCTTTTAATTTGCCGGCTTCAAGCCAGCTGTTTTCAGTCGTCTTAATAAGCGCAGTGGCAGAATAGGTTTTATTATTCAGGTCGATTAACTCAAGTCCGCCACTATAAGGGAATACGGTTCCGAGTTTAAAATCCTGGGTAATGGCATGAGGTGTATAACTTTCCGCCAGTGCCGAGGTTGCTGGTATGCCGAGCAGTTGAGTGGTGGGATCGACCAGTACACCTTTTATAAAACGAATATTTAATTGTTTGGCCAATGCATCCAGGTTAAATAAATTACCGGGTTCCTGTAACCAGAGTAAGTTACCGCCTTTGTCTAAAAAATTCTGAATAAGTTTAACTTCACCTTTTAAGTAGTTGACCCGTGGACCGGCTATAACAAGGGTACTAGTATTTTCGGGAATGGAATGTTGTTCCGCAAGATTTAATACCCCGACCTGTATGCCTTTGTCTTGCAGGCTTTTGCTAAATAATTGATAGTCATGGTTTGCTTTGCCATCGGGGATACGCTCACCATGGCCGGATAAAAACATAATAGTGTGGTCTACACTACGAATCAGGCGCTGTAATGTATTTGTGAGGTCTTGTTCTTTTATTGAGGTAAGATGTTCGGTTCTGCCTCCAAGGCTAACAATCATTTCTCCTTCTGTGCGAATGCCTAGTTTGCGAGTTGTCTCTGGATCGAGCTCAGGATTTATAAAAATTAATTTAATTTTACGACTATGCTTTTGATATTTTTTTACCAGATCTTTTATTAAGACCCGTTGTTGTGAAACATCGGCTTCACGTGCAAATGCTGTAATGCTAATTTCAGAATCAATTGTTTTTAAGAGTTCTATACTCGCACTGGACAGCGTATTACGCTTGGTTGCACTCCAGTCAGACTCAATTTTATATTTATTAGTTAACCAGGCGAGTAACACCATTGCGATTACAAATAAAATAATAAAAGTAATGTTTTGAAACTTCAGATTTCGTCGATTTTTAGTGGTTATTTCCATAGTGCTAAACTCGGGTATATTTACATTGCTATCGATGTTTAAATATTTACAGCCAACACTTATCGTTGCAGGCGGTCACCATCAAGACGCCGGATTGATAGAACCAGGAAAGTAGTAGTGATGATGATAAAATACAGTAAGTCGGCAGAACTGAATAAGCCTTTTGCCATAGCCTCAAAATGTCGCAGCATGGAAAGGTATTCCAGTGCCCCCGTGGCATTGGCATCGGCAACTTTACTGCTCGACCAGTCCAGTATCCAGAGCATCAGCAAAATACCGAATGTACTGATAGCGGCGACAGTGGGTTGTTTACTCAGGCTGGACATATAGACACCAATAGCCGCGAAGCTGGTAATTAGCAGCACCAGTCCTATCCAGGCCGAGAACAACAAACCATAATCAATAGTTCCGGCAAACCCAAGAGACAACGGCATAAGCGCTAACAAGAGTGCCATACAAACTAAAAAGCCCAGTACACCAAAAAACTTTCCTAATACAATTTCGGTAATCGATAACGGAGCCGAAAATAAAAGCGTCAAACTATTATTGGCTCGTTCACCGGCGATAAGGCGCATTGTAATCAGTGGAATAACCAGCATAAAAATTATTGCCGAGGTGGCGAACAGTGGGGTAGCGATTAGTTCGGTCGCTCCCGGCGCATTATCCAGATTAGCCAGTTGAGGTTGAATCTGGATAAAGGTATTTAACTGGGTTAAAAAAATATACGCAAAAATAAATTGCACGACTCCGAGTATTGACCAGGCCAGCGGTGATAAAAATAAACTGCGTAGTTCCCGTGAGGCGATGCTTAATATGCTCATGCTGCATCCTCCGAATGAGTATGTTCGGGTAGTTTTTCAGACGAGGTGATTTCAACAAAAATTTGTTCCAGGGTTTTTTGTTCCGGGCTAAGCTCTAACAGTCCCCATTGATTGTTAACCGCTTCGATCGCAACTTGTTTAGCTGGTGAAGTTTTATATTGCAGACGAACTTTGTTTTCACCTAAATCTTCGACTGACTCTACATTGCTAATGGCTCGTAAGGTTTCTATTGATGGGCAATTTTCAAACCTGGCGATTAGGCTTGTTGCCTGCATGGATTGATTCAGGCTATCAATCGAGTCGCTAAAGACCAGTTGTCCTTTATTGATGATCTGTACACGGTCACAGGTCATTTGTACTTCGGGTAAAATATGTGTTGATAATATCACGCTGTGTTCATTACCCAGCTCTCGAATAAGTTTACGGATCTCGCGGATTTGAATAGGGTCAAGACCGACCGTGGGTTCATCCAGAATGACAATGGATGGGGTATGGATAATGGCTTGGGCGATGCCGACACGTTGCTGAAAACCTTTCGACAAATTTGCGATTAGCCTGTCCCTGACCTCACCCAGACCACAGCGGTTGATAGCATAATTGACTGCATTCACCTGTTTTTGTCTTTGGATACCGTTGAGTTTGGCGCAGAATTTTAAATATTCACCTACGCTAAGTTCCAGGTACAAAGGTGGTTGCTCCGGCAGGTAACCAATTTCGGCCTTTGCCAGTTTGGGATTATCGAGTAAATCAATACCGTTGATTGTAATTTTACCTTCGCTGGGCGCAAGGTTGCCGGTAATCATTTGCATGGTTGTTGACTTGCCTGCGCCATTAGGTCCAAGGAAGCCAAGTACCTCACCGCGTTTCAAATCAAAATTAACCTGGTTAACGGCTTTTAACGAACCGTATTCACGAGTCAGATGCTCAATATTCATCAGTAAGGGTGTTGTCATAATATTTATAGGCTATTCTTTATTTATCGTTATCGGTTTGATTCCAATATCACGCCAGATAATATACATGATTTTTATTCGGGAAATAATCCCGTTTAGTCTGTTTTTTAGGGAATTAGTTCTTATCTTATTAAAATGAAGTATTCTCTTTGTGACAAGTATGGATTTGACGCATTAAAATGTCAGCAATATATAGATTTAATGGGGCTAACACCTGATTGTCATGAATTAATCCAGTATTTGCATGATACTATTATTCAGCGTAAAGCTGGCTCAATTGTGGAAGAATTTTATGAGAGGCTTTTATCTTATAAAGAGACCCGCAGTTTTATAAAAAATTCTAATTTTCTTGATTTATTAAAAGAAACGCAGTGCAGATATCTTAAGACCTATGGCCTGCAGTTCGATAGTATGCAATATTTTGAACAACGTCTGCAGGTTGGAGAAGCTCATGCTCGTATACACTTACCACTGCGATATTATCAAACGGCATTTCGTATTCTCGATGACATTTTAATAGATAACATTGTTTCAACTTTGTCTGTCAGTAATGCCAACTTTGTAGAAATGATAAAACTGGTATCAAAAGTGTCTACTTTGGATATGTCGCTTGCGATTGAGACCTATCATAATGTTCATGTTTACAATATGTCGAGTTCGATTAAAGCCTTGCGGGATGAACATAAATCATTATCGTCAATAATCGATCACGATGAATTAACCCAGGTAGCCAGTCGGACCCGGATCATGGAGTACCTGACCTATAATATCCGTCATGCAGCTGAGGAATATTCGGTTTTTTGTGTTGCGATGATCGATCTGGATCACTTTAAATCGGTTAATGATCAATATGGACATTTAACGGGTGATCAGGTTTTAAAAGGGGTTGCTGCAAGAATGATGTCCACCTTGCGTGAAGACGATATGTTAGGACGTTTTGGAGGGGAAGAATTTATATTAATAATTCCTTCTGTATTGCTTATCTCAGCAGAAAAAATTCTTACGCGTTTATGCCATCATCTATCCGCCCAACCTTTTCATATCAACAAGCATGTGATTCCAGTCACTGTGAGTATCGGCGTGAGTGCCTATCGAAGAGGTGATGATGATAACAAGCTGATTGCCCGGGCGGATAAGGCCATGTATGAAGCTAAGCACAATGGACGAAACCAGGTCGTCGCTGGCTAAATATAATTAATTCCTATAGTCGCATTCGAACAGCAGGCTTATTATACTATGACGCTATGAATATCTATCTAGGCGTTGATACAGGCGGGACTTTTACCGACTTTGTTTTAATCCAAAATGATCAGTTTACAACGCACAAAGTCCTTTCTACTCCGGATGCTCCTGAGCGCGCGATCTTAACCGGTATCCATGATTTAAAACTCAACTCGATAGCAACAGATGATCAGCTATATGTTATTCATGGCTCAACCGTCGCTACCAATGCAGTGTTGGAAGGTAAAGGTGTAAAGACTGTTTATATAACGAACCGAGGTTTTAAGGATATTTTAACCCTGGGGCGGCAGGCACGTTCCGAGTTATATAATCTGCAACCGAAAAAAATGACTCCACCGGTTGTCGCTGAGTATTGTCTTGAAACAGGCGGCCGCATATCGGCAACCGGTGAAATCCTGCAAGATTTAAGCGCAGCAGATTTAGAGCAGTTATGCGAACAAATAGAACAAATTAAGCCGCGAGCAGTGGCGATTAATTGCCTGTTTTCTTATCTGGATGCCAGTGTTGAAAAAAGAATTGAAGCAGCCATTCACCAACTAAGTAGAAAGAATAATAGCGAGGTTTTTGTTTCGCGCTCTTCAAAGGTTTTGCCCGAGTACAAAGAGTATGAACGTGGCATCACTACCTGGTTAAATGCTTATGTGGGTCCGTTGGTAAAGGGGTATCTGCAACGATTGCAACAGGGTATTCCAACGGCGCAGGTTGCCGTTATGCAAAGTGCCGGTAATACCATTGCTGCCGAGCATGCCGGTGAACAGGCCGTACATATGTTGCTGTCGGGGCCAGCTGGTGGATTGGCTGCGGCTGAATTTATTGGCAGGCTTATCCAGCAAAGTCGACAATTGACTTTTGATATGGGCGGTACTTCAACAGACGTGGCACTTATCGAAGCTGAAATCCAGTTAACCAGCGAATCAAAAATTGCGAATTATCCGGTCGCGGTTCCGATGGTGGATATGCATACCATCGGCGCAGGTGGTGGTTCGATTGCCTATATTGATAAAGGTGGTCTGTTGCAAGTTGGCCCTGAATCTGCGGGTGCCAATCCGGGGCCGGCGTGTTATGCGCAAGGTGGTAATAAAGCAACGGTTACCGATGCCAACCTGATCCTGGGGCGTTTATTGGTTGATAATTTTTTAGGTGGGTTAATGACCTTGAGTGTCGATGCCGCATATGAATCGATTAAGCGTTTGGCGTTGAAGTTAAATTTAACGGTTGAACAAACAGCCGAAGGCATTATAAAAATTGCCAATGAACATATGGCCAGTGCGTTGCGAGTCATGTCAGTACAACGTGGTATCGACCCCAGAGGCTTAACTCTGACTTCCTTTGGGGGCGCTGGTGGTTTGCATGTCTGTGCATTAGCCGAAGCCTTGCAGATGAAAGTGGCTATGGTGCCGGTACATTCCGGGGTTTTATCGGCATTGGGTATGCTGGTGGCAGCAAAAGGCCGCGAGTTGTCTCGTACACTAAATTGCGAGTTAACGGAGAGTGCTCAGATTAAACAAATTATCGATGCTGAGCTTGAACAATTAATTCAACAAGGAATTGTTGCGTTGCAGGCTGAGTCTGTTTCTGCCGAGGCAATAGAAATTTCTACCAGTCTGGACTGTCGTTATAAAGGGCAATCTTATACTTTAAATATTGAATATAATCGTGGCAGCACGGCGGCTATTTCTGAGAGCCAGCAGTTATTTATCAGGCAACACCAGCAGCGTTATGGTCATTCGCTGGAACTTGCAATTGAACTGGTAAATGTGCGGGTAAGTTTAAAAGCCAATAGCCAGTCAGTTGAACTTGAAACGCGAACCAATGTGCTGGCAGCCCAACCTTATACTCGTAGTCGAATGTTGGATACAGACGTTGATGTTTATAAACGCGAGCAATTAGCTGTAAACCAGACAATAAACGGGCCGGCACTGATTAGTGAAACGACAGCGACTATTTATGTTGCCCCCGACTGGCAATGTTATCAGGATGAGTTTGGTAATTTACGATTAAGCCAGCTTTAAAGTGACTAGGGACGTACTACCAGCAGCTTGTCAGGTTCTTTAATAAAGCTAACTCTGTCCAGCATTGCCTGGGTAATATGCACATTATTCTCATCATCAATCAGCAGTACATGTTCAATTCCCAGTTTTTGAGCCATAGATATCCAGTTTTTAGGGCCGGCAACAAAGATGGCCGTGGCGGCAGCGTCTGCGGTGGTCGCATCCGGGTGAATAACGGTGACCGATAAACTGCCTTTTGCGGGGTAGCCGGTACGAGGATCAATAATATGGTGTATGCGTTTGTTGTTTGCTTTGTAATAGCGTTCATAGCTACCCGAGGTAAAGATAGCTTCGCCACTTTTGGCTTCAATGCTGGCGATTGCTGTTTGTGTATTGGTTGCCAGAGGATCACGAATGCCAATTCGCCACAGGCGATCCCCTCGTTGTCCTAACGCTTTTAAGTCGCCGCCGGCATTAATAACAATATTTTTCAGTTGGTAAGTCTGTTGTAAATTTTTCAGGATCTGTTCGAGAGCGTAACCCTTGGCAATTCCGCCAAGGTCGACTTTGATCGCGGCATTATTACAGGTAAGGCGTACACCTTTAATGGTTAAATCGGTCATACGTGGGTTCGCTTTGACCAGCGCCTGGATGGCAGCATCATCTGGTGGGGTGTTAAGATCAAATTCATCCTGCTGGAATCCCCACAGTTTTATCAGTTTACCAATTGCCGGGTTAAACAGGTGATCGCTTTTTATCGCCAGTCGTTTGGCTTCAATTAATAATGGTATCACCGAGCTTGCCGCAGAAAACGTGCCAGTTAAACCACATAAGGTATTGGTTCGCCCGAGTGGGCCATTTTGCCAGGGATGCCAGAAAACATGCATCCGTTGCAGATCACTTTCAATTGACTGAAAAACAGTGTTGGCGGTGGCTGCATCGACATCAGCGACCTCAACATCGATTATGGTTCCAAAGGTAAAAATGGAGGTTTTAAAGGTTTTAACCGGCTCACTGCAAGCGGCAAGACTCAGTATTAAAAATAAACTGATAAGCCAGCGGGACAAAGCTGTCGTTGCGTGGTGCTGCAAAGCAGGACTATTTATATTGGTATGGAACACACAGAATCCTTACAAGATATTTGTTCTATTTCTTATGGTTAGGTAGTTTTTCTTCAAGTTTATCCAGCAGTGTTTTGCTTATATTGAGGTTATATATTGTATCCAGTTCGCGAATGCATGTCGGGCTGGTAACATTGACCTCGGTCAAGTACTCGCCAATCACATCGATTCCAACAAAACTAAGTCCCATTTTACATAATGTGGGGGCAACTTGCTTGCATATCCAGTAATCGCGCTCACTTAGCTCGAGGCCCACTCCGCTACCACCCGCCGCAAGGTTGCCTCGGGTTTCGCCTTTCGCTGGGATCCGTGCCAAAGCATAAGGAATGGGCTCGCCATCAATAAGTAAAATTCGTTTATCACCCTCGCTAATCTCCGGGATAAAGCGTTGTGCAATAATCGGTATGTTGCCATGATCGGTCAAGGTCTCAAGAATAACGGCAATATTGGGGTCACCATTCTTAATGCGAAAAATTGACGCACCACCCATGCCATCCAGGGGTTTAACGATAATATCCTGATGGATAGTCTGAAATTCTTTGAGTATATCGATATTACTGGCCACCGTGGTGGGGGCGCAGCACTGAGGAAACTGCAGTGTAAATAATTTTTCGTTAGCATCCCGGAGGCTTTTAGGCCGGTTTATCACCAGGGCACCTTGTTGTTCGGCGAGCTCCAGCAAATAAGTCGCATAGATGTAGGACATATTAAACGGCGGATCCTTGCGCATAATAACGATGTCCATATCATTTAAAGGGCGTCTCTCGGATTCGCCCAAAAGATACCAATCTTGTTGATTTAATTGAAGTTTTATAGGCTGGCAATGAGCCAGTACAGTTTTATTAAAAGCGAGGGTCTGTGGGTTCACATAATAGGTTTCCCAGCCCCGGGCCTGGGCTTCTTCGAGCATTGCCAGACTGCTGTCTTTTTTGGGGTTGAGTCGCTCAGGTGGATCCATGACCACTGCAAATTTAACCGTCATTATCTAACCTGTTTATTTCAGTAAAAATTCAGATTAACATAAAAATAGTTACCCTTTTGCAGACATTTTTGCTGAAGATCGGGCTAAGTCGCTGTTATGATTACTTTCGGCATTTTAAAGTTGCATATCTTGATGGTCGATAAAGAGTATTCAGCCCCGATCTATCTTAAGCTCAAAGTGGGCTGGTTTGTACAAAAAATAAGCATATCTGGCAGCAAAGTAGTGGAGTTGCTAGACTTAACTTGACTAACTAGAAAAACGAAATATCCTATGTAATATAAATACTTATGGACTGTTTCTCAAAACTATGTTAAATATTTAAATGGACTTGGCAGTGTCCTAACTAGACGCGCATATTTTTTGCGCAATCGCTGTTTGTTCAAAAAAAGTTATACGTGGAAATATAAAAAACAAATATGAGTGATATTTACCAAGGTTTAAAAGTGATGGTCATTGATGACAGTAAGACCATCCGACGTACTGCTGAAACGCTACTGAAGAAAGTGGGTTGTGATGTGATCACCGCAACAGACGGTTTTGAGGCATTATCAAAAATTGCGGATAATAATCCGGCGATTATCTTTGTCGACATTATGATGCCGCGCCTCGATGGTTATCAGACAACAGCACTTATAAAAAATAATAAAGTTTTTCAGTCTACGCCAGTCATTATGCTTTCAAGTAAGGACGGTTTGTTCGACAGGGCTAGGGGCAGAATTGTAGGTTCAGAGCAGTATTTAACTAAACCTTTTACCAAGGAAGAATTACTTGGTGCAATTAAACGGCATGTGTTAGACGAGAAAGTATAAACACTTCGCTTAACTTTTTTTTATTGAGGTTTTATTATGGCAAACGTTTTAATAGTCGATGACTCACCCACTGAAATTCATGTATTGCAGGGAATTTTACAAAAGCATGGTCATGAGGTTGAGGCTGTCATGTCTGCTGAAGAGGGAATTGCTAAAGCTAAGCAGATGAAGCCGGATCTTATTCTGATGGACGTGGTTATGCCGGGTATGAATGGTTTTCAGGCAACCCGAGCAATCAGCAAGGATCCTGAAACGCAACATATCCCTATTATCATTGTGTCAACAAAAGATCAGGAGACAGATCGGGTATGGGGAATGCGTCAGGGTGCAAAAGACTATATATCCAAGCCGGTTGACGAAGAAGATCTGGTTAACAAGATAAAAGCGGTTTTAGCCTAGCACTTAAAATATAGAGCTCAGTAATTAGACTATGACTAATACGCAAGCAACGCCATTTGCACTATTAAAGCAAATTGAATCACGCTCACAACAGCGTGCGCTTGGTTTGCCACAAAAAGTAGAAGTCAGGCGCACCTGGTCAGGGATTGGTTTTCGGATAGGTAATACACGCCTGTTACTGGCAATGGGCGAAGTGGGTGAGATTTTAAGATACCCGACCATCACAAAAGTGCCCAGCGCCTTAAACTGGGTTAAAGGTCTGGCCAATATTCGCGGTAACTTACTGCCTATTATGGATTTGAAACGGTTTGTAAATAATGAATCGTTACGTATTAATCGTGCATCACGTGTCATTGTTATACAGCGCGGTGAATTAAGTTCGGGATTATTAGTGGATGAAGTCTTTGGAATGCGACATTTTTTTACCGAACAACATAGTAAAAATTTGCCAGAAGTTTCTGACAAATTAAAAACCTATTTAAAGGGTTCATTTATACAGAATGAAGTTGAATGGGGTGTCTTTAGTGTAGCCGAACTTGCTCAGAGTAGTGAGTTTTTAAACATAGCTGCACGTGTTTAAAGTCTATCAATGAGTCGTAATTTTTTAGTTTCATAATAATTAATTACTTAAATAAATTAAAATTACTCAGGAGTTTAAAATGAAAGCTGGAAATACAAATAACCTGGCAGGCATGTCGACAAGTCGTATCATGTTTGTATTGTTTGTTTTCCTGATTGTTTCCGTTCTGGCATTTGGGGTGACATATATTTATATAGCGCAGGAAACGAGTCTGGATAAAACTTATATAAGTAAGATTGGCGATCAGCGGGTAATATCTCAGGAAATTGCAAAATTAACTTCCCAGGCAGCACGGGGTGATTTGTCAGCGTTTGCATTGTTAACCAGGGCGCGTGATGAATTCCAGACCATCCTTGAGTATCAAAAAAATACTACTGGTATTGATAAAACCGAAACGATGACTCCGCTCAGCGAGTTATCTGACTTGTGGGCGGAGTATCGACAAAACGTGGACATTATCCTGGAACGTCGTGAGGTTGTTAACTCGATTCGTTCTTATATTCAAAGTATTAATGAGCAAATTCCATCGTTGCTGGCATTGTCTGATGAAGTTGTAGATACCATGGCCAAGCAAAAAGCGCCACCGTACCAGGTTTATATAGCAACTCGCCAGCTAATGTTAACTCAACGTATTTCAAGTAATGTAGGCAAAGTTCTTGAAGGCGGTGAGGAAGCGGTAACAGCGGCTGACCGTTTTGGTCGTGATGCGGCCTTATTTGGACGGGTCGTTCAGGATATGTTGCGTGGTAACCCCAACTTACGTATCCAGAAAATTATCGAGCCAACGGCACGCCAGAAGCTACAAAAAGTGGCCAAACAGTTTTATAAAATTCGTAACCAGGTCGGAGCAATATTAGAACGTTCACCTGAAATGTTTCAGGTATCGGCATCCGCTCAGGAAGTGCTGGAATCCAGTGTGGTTATCCACGATAAAATCAAACAAGTCTATTCAAGTTATCAAAACGTAATCAAAACCCGTTGGACAGCTACCGCTGCTACCGTCTTTGGTGTGCTGGCGTTGGTGTTTGCTGTATTACTTGGTTTTGTCTACTGGCGCGATTCGCAAATGACCCTCGAAGCATCGGAAGGTCAGCGTCAACTTGAAGAAGAAACCAATACGGCTAACCAGGAAGCGATTTTACGCTTGCTGGATGAAATGGGTGACCTTGCAGATGGTGACTTAACCGTTCTGGCAACCGTAACCGAAGATATTACCGGTGCAATAGCCGACTCTATTAACTATGCGATCGATGCGTTACGTTCACTGGTATCGGCGATAAACGAAACAACCCTGCAAGTATCATCGGCGGCACAGCAAACTCAGGCAACGGCAATGCATCTGGCCGAAGCGAGTGACCACCAGGCACAGCAAATTACCGGTGCCAGTACTGCGATTAATGAGATGGCGGTATCGATTGAAGGTGTCTCAACCCATGCGAGTGAACTGGCAGATGAAGCACGTAAGTCTGTTGATATGGCAAATACCGGATCGGATGCAGTACAGAAAACGATCAATGGTATGGACAGTATTCGGGAAACCATTCAGGAAACTTCGAAACGTATTAAACGTTTGGGTGAATCGTCTCAGGAAATTGGTGATATCGTTGAACTGATTAACGATATCGCAGAACAAACCAATATTCTGGCATTAAATGCGGCTATACAGGCGGCGATGGCGGGTGATGCCGGACGTGGTTTCGCCGTGGTTGCGGATGAGGTGCAACGACTTGCGGAACGCTCAGCCGATGCGACGAAACAAATCGAGGCGCTGGTAAAAGGCATCCAGTCCGATACTAAAGAAGCGGTGGCCTCAATGGAGCAAAGTACAGCTGGTGTGGTATCGGGTGCGCAACTTGCACAGGATGCGGGTCAGGCGCTGGAACAGATTGAATCGGTATCCGAGCATTTAGCCGACCTGATTCGAAATATCTCTGAGTCTGCATCGCAACAGGCAAATGCGGCCTCTAATATTTCCGACACCATGAATGTTATTCAGGAGATTACAACGCAAACATCTGCGGGTACGAATGAGACGGCTGCATCGATTGGTAATCTTGCGGAACTGGCAAATGAATTACGTCGCTCAGTTGCCGGCTTTAAACTGCCTGAATAAATGCAACGTTATAAAACTGGATAACTTATATTTTGATGACCTTAAAAGATTCAGATTCACCATTGGCAAATACTGCTTCCAGTGAGCAACTGAGTTCTTTTAAAAGTGAAAACCCAGAACAACATTCCTGGCGGCTTGAAACATTATCGGAAATGGATGATGACTTGTTTAATGACTGGGTTAATCTGGTTGAGTCACGTACCGGAATAAGAATTTCAGATGCGAGAAAATCATTCCTGTTATCTAAATTATCGATTCGCATGCGAGAAATTAAATTCGATGACTACATGCAATATTATAATTTTATATGTAACGAACAAGGTGGACTGGTTGAATGGGAAACGCTGGTTGATCGTTTAACGATTCATGAAACACGTTTCTGGCGTGATGATAGTACCTTCCAGTTAATACAAAAAGAATATATAGAAAAAAATAATTTACTAGACGATAAAATATTAAAGCTCCAGGTTTGGAGTGTGGGTTGTGCAACAGGAGAGGAGCCTTATTCTTTGGCAATGTGGTTTGAACATTATTGCGCAATGAATAAAAAAGATAATCTTCAGGGTATACATGCTACAGATATAAGTTTGGCGGCTTTAGCGACCGCTCGGGAAGGCGTTTACCCCAAAAATCGATTAACAAACTTACCGGATGGTTATTTAAATTATTATTTAACTAAATTGACAGGTGATAAATATCAAATTAACGACAACTTAAAGTCGAGAGTTTGTTTTACAAAGTTGAATTTGTTGAACGTATCTTCATTTCCATTTTCAAATTTTGACGTAATACTTTGTCAAAACGTTATGATTTATTTTGACCAGGAATTAAGAATAAAATTATTAAATGAATTTGCTAATTATTTGAAAGTGGGTGGCATTTTAATTTTGGGTGCTGGCGAAGTACTGAGCTGGGATCATCCTGAAATGGAAAGTATAAGTTTTCAATCTGCTCTAGCTTTTAGACGGGTTTGTGATTAATACAATTAGTTGAGTGTGGTATGACTGTCAATAACGAGTTAGATATAAATACGCTAAACTGGGTTAAGTCTGAAATAGACGAAACTATGAAGCAAGCGCGTACTTCACTCGAATCTTATGTTGAAGATCAGTCTGATGATTCTCAGATATTATTCTGTATTAACTATTTGCATCAGGTCAATGGTACCCTGCAAATGGTCGAACTTTACGGCGCATCGTTACTGGCGGAAGAATTAGAACAACTCGCCAATGCAATTTATGCCAATAAAGTTAAAAATAAAGAAGAAGCATTTGAAGTCCTTATGCGCGGTAGTATCCAGTTACCGGATTACCTGGAAAAACTACAGGCAGGGCAAAAAGATACTCCCATTGTATTGTTGCCATTATTTAATGATATGCGTGCTGCACGTAGTGAGGCATTGCTATCTGAAACATCGTTATTTAACCCTAATCTTGATATTAATGCACCAGCAGTTGAGTTAAGCGCATCGACAGATATAGCAGAACCGATTGCCGATTTGGCTAAACAATTACGCCATCGGTTTCATCTGGGTCTGTTGGGCTGGTTTAAAGGTAAAGATGAAGAAAAAAGTCTTGCCGCAATTTCGAATGTTTTACAGGCATTAAGAAGTGCCTCTGAGGATCCTAATACCAATAAGATGTTATGGATAGCCGATGGCTTAATCGATAGTCTTAAAGCAAAAGGTATTGAAGCAAGTATTGCTATTAAATCATTGATAGGCCAGGTTGACCGTAACATCAAGAAGATTATTGATGGTGGTGAAGTTGTATTGGCAATGGAGCCACCTAATGACCTGCTAAAAAATCTGCTCTACTATGTTGCAAGTTCATCCGCTGATAGTGATAAAACTAAAAGTGTAAAAGAAACATTCAAACTTACCGATGTAATGCCGGATGCACGAACATTAGAAAAAGCACGTGCTGATTTGAATGCACCAAACTTGGAATTAATGGATACCGTTTCTGGCGTATTAAGAGAAGATTTACAACAAGTAAAAGACTCGCTTGACATCTTCATGCGTAGTGATGATAAAAATATAGATATACTCGTTCCTGTAAGTGAGAAGCTTACCAGTATGGCGGATACACTTGGAATGCTAAGCATGGGGCCACAACGTAAAGAGCTGGTAACAAAAGTTGATGTGATTAACGGCTTGATTGATGGCTCACATCAGGTTGAAGATAAAGATCTGATGGAAATTGCTTCAACTATTATTGAGATCGAGCATGTCCTCGATGCCATGAGTGAAACAACAGCACAACTGGCTGATGCCGAACCATCAGATTCGAGTGAACCTGCAGCAAGCAGAAAACAACCTAAGTCAGCCGAACAACGTAAGTTACTTGAATCGGTTGTAACCGAAGCAAAAGTTGATATCAGTGTTGTTAAAGAAGCGGTCAGTGAGTTTAGTCGCCAGCTTAACCACCCTGAGGTGCTTAATGATGTACCGGCACTCCTGGATAAAGTCCGTGGTAGTTTAAATATTCTACAACTAGACCGTGCAGCAAACCTGATGCTGGAGTGCAAAAAATATATTGAAGAAAATATTATTCCATCAAAAACCATTCCTGAACCTGAAACGCTTGATTACCTGGCAGATGCGATCAGTAGTATAGAATATTATATGGAATCGCTTGTTGACAGTTGGGGAGAACCCACAGCAATATTAAATGTCGCGGCTACAAGTCTTGAAGAGCTTGGTAAAATACTTGAAGCTGACCGACCTACTGTTCGTGATCCAGGCGCTAGTCAGGATGCCATACAAATTGATCATGATGCATTAAATCAGACTATGCTGGAGATGGAGTCTGATGACACCATTGTTAACCTCGCGACACCTGATGAACATACCACTTTAGATACCAGTCTGGAACAAACCATCACTGATCTAGAACAACCCACGTTTGATGAACCTGAAACTGTTAATGAAATAACTCAACCTGAGCTTCCACAAGAATTTGACGCTATTGATGATACGCTGAAAGATATTGAAAAATCAGTTGTTAATGAACATGAGCAACTGATAGACGAAAGTCCATTAGTTACTGATCTTGAATTAAGCTTACCCGATGAGCAAATAGTTATACCTGAAGCGACGCTTGAACTCGATTCAGATGCGGAAGAAGGTTCATTCGGCAGGGAAATCGAACGCCTGGATGAAGCACTAGGTTTATGGTTTATGGATCCGGTTAGCAGTGATGTTGCAAGCCTGGTTATTGAAGTAATCAAAAGTATTGACGAAAGCATTGATAGCGGTAACTTTACCGGCGAAGACAAAGAAAATGCAGTCAGAATTACCAGCGATATGAAACAAACCATTCAGCGAATTGGAAGCGATGAAGAAACCTTTAGTGCAGATACAGAAAAAGTCATGCAATGGGCACGGGATTCACTGGTAAAGTACTTCGACGAAGGGGAATATGATGGTGAGATAGCACCAGACGCTGTTGTTAGTGAAGATAATACTGAAACAGATCCACTGACAGATTTAGATTCTGCCAGCCTGGCAGAAGAGTTACCAGAAGTAACCGCTTCAGCGCCAATTGAAATAGATGAAGAAATTTTTTCGATATTCCTTGAGGAGGCCGAAGAAGAATTTGAGAATATCTCAAACCATTTGCCATTATGGAAGGCGGACACTGGAAATTTAGAATCACTTAAGGAAATACGTCGCTCCTTTCATACTTTAAAGGGCAGTGGCCGCCTGGTGGGCGCTAATGATTTAGGAGAGTTTGCATGGTCGTTTGAAAACATGTTAAACCATGTAATAGATAAAACCATTAATACTACGCCGGAGTTGCTTGATCTAACTGAGCGAGGTCGGCTAGCGTTACCTAAGTTATATGATCTGCTTAAAGCTGGCGCACGCCCCAATCAACAAATATTTTCTTTAATGGAACACGCCGATTCGCTAAGTCGGGGAGAATCATTCACACCATTAACAGAGACAATTTCATCGGTCAGTATTCCTCAACCTGACTTATCAAGTCTGGATGCGATATCTTCAGCGGGGCTGCAAAAGAATAAAGTTGATGAATCGGTTGATAAAATTCAGCGGCCTGAAATTGATTCTGTACTATTAGAAATTTATAGAAAAGAGGTTGCTACTCATTTGCTGGCGTTACGTGAATATATTAATGACTGGCATAAATATGACAAACATGATGTGACCGAGCCTCTGTTCAGAGCATTACATACCTTAACGGGTAGTGCCCGAACCACAGGCGTATTGGTTGTTTCTGACTTATGTACCCAGTTGGAACTCTATATTAAGCTACTGCAGGCTGAAGGTATGCTTGTTTCAAGTGATGGTATTAATATTTTTGAAGATGCTGCAGACAGAATAGAGTTAATTTGTGTACAGCTGGGTGAACAAGTTGATGAACTTTACTCTACCCGGGATCTTGTTGAACGCATAGTAGTATTAATGGATTCGTTAAAGAGCCTGGCTCCAAGTACGATTAATGATAGTGGTGAGGCTTCTCAGTCAGCAGCAGATATTACAAGTAATAAAGCGGATGTCGATGACTATGATGATGAGTTGCTGGAAATCTTTATTGAAGAAGGGACTGAAATTTTAGATGAAAGCGATCAGACTTTGCATGCCTGGATCGGGGAGCCTGAGAATTCTGAGTATGTACAAGCACTCCAGCGACAATTGCATACTTTAAAGGGGGGGGCGCGGATGTCAGGGGTAACCGCAATCGGTGACCTTAGTCATCGGGTTGAGTCACTCATTACTGATATTGTTGATGGTACTTTAAATGCTGATAACACTGTCTTTAAGGTACTACAGGAATCACAAGATAGCCTGGTGGATATGCTGGAGCATTTAAAAAATCACCAGTCATTAAGCAATCCGCAAACAATTATTGATAAAATCGATGCGCTAAGTGCCAGGTCTTATGTTGAAGGAGATCAGCTTGACGCTGAACGGCCAGATGAAGAGCAAGCGGGTGAACAGGTATCAATAGAGTCACTAACTATTGAAGAAGAACAGGACACGGAAGTGAAGCTTGATTTAGATACTGAGGTTTTAGCTGAAGATGATTCAGTCGTTAAAGAACAAGCTCAGGATGATGAAACGGTATTAATAGAGAGTGACGAACTTGTTGTCGATAATCAGAATATTGAAGAGCTTGCGAACAATGAATTAAGTGTAGATCTTGAGAGTACACCTGAACAGCTTAATGAAACGTCTCCAGGTAATGACCTTTCTATTAAGTTAACTGAAGAGCTCACCACAATTGCTGAAGAACTTGAAAGTTCAACCATAGAAGAGACGGGGCAACAATCCGCAGACGATGAAGTTGAAGAAGACACGCCCCCTTCTATTTTTGAACCCGAAGATGATAGTCAGCTTAAAACTATGCCAGCTGAACAGGTAAGAGTACGGGCGGATACACTTGATAACCTGGTCAATTTTGCCGGTGAGGTTAGTATTTATCGCTCACGACTGGAGCAGCAGGTTAATTCATTCCGGTTTAATTTACAGGAACTGGATGAAACAGTAGAACGCTTCAGAGGACAGTTACGTACATTTGAAATTGAAACAGAAGCCCAAATACAAACGCGTAAAGAAGAAACTTTATCTTCAGAACATGAACATTTTGACCCGCTAGAGTTCGACCGTTTTACTCAAATGCAACAGATATCGCGTTCAATGCTTGAAAGCATGAATGATATTGACAGTTTACGAAATATTTTGTCCAGCCTGAACAGGGAATCTGAAACATTATTAGTTCAACAGTCCCGGGTTAATACTGAACTGCAAGAAGGTTTAATGGGCACCCGACTGGTTCCATTTGATAAACAGGTAACGCGTTTAAAACGGATTGTAAGGCAAACTAGCAGTGAAATAGGGAATCAGGTTTCAATTGAGTTTGAGGGAGTTGAGCTGGAACTCGATCGTGCGATTGTCGAACGGATGATGCCACCGATTGAACATATGATCAGGAATGCTATCGCCCATGGTATTGAAATGCCGGAAGAAAGAAAAGCGACTGGTAAAAAAGAACAGGGTTCTCTGGTTTTTAGTATGAAGCGGGAAGGTGCCGACGTGGTTTTCCAAATCAAAGACGATGGTGCAGGTATCGATTTTGATGCGATAAAAAATAAGGCAATAGAGAGTGGCTTAATTAATAAAGATGCTGATGTTCCGGAAAAATTCCTTATTGATATGATTTTAGAATCCGGGTTTAGTACTGCCGATGAAGTGACACAGATAGCAGGTCGTGGTGTCGGTATGGATGTTGTTAACAATGAAATTAAACAGCTGGGTGGTGTATTAAATATTGATACCGCAAAAGGCAAAGGCACGATCTTTACAGTCAGTATGCCACTGTCGCTCGCTGTTACACGGGCACTGATGATCTATGTTGGTGATAGTATGTACGCTGTTCCGCTGCTGAGTGTAGAGGGTGTTGAGCGTGTGTCACATGAAACGCTAATTGAATTGCAAGCCTCTGAGCACTCGACCTACAAGTGGATCGATGAAGATTTTCATTATGTTCACCTGGGACATTTAATGGATGGTATCGAACCCTCTTTGCCGGGTGCTGGAAATAAATCGGCCTTGCTAATGGTCCGCAGTGGTGATTTTAAGGCAGCTTTACATATCGAAGGTTTAGTCGGTAGTCGGGAAATTGTAATGAAACCGGTTGGGCCTCAAATCAGCAGCTTACGAGGCATTTCGGGTGCAACAATAATGGGGGATGGTCGTGTTGTACTGATACTCGATCCGGGTGTCCTTATCCGGCTGGCACTGGCTGAATCTGAAGCCGGTTATCATGAAATTGAACCTGAGCTTAAAGAAACTGAACAAACAGTCGATGAAAACAAGCTACCAACAGTAATGGTTGTTGACGATTCAATAACAGTTCGTAAAGTTACCTCTAGATTCCTGGAAAGAAACGAACTGGAGGTAATACAGGCAAAAGATGGAGTTGACGCCTTAACACAATTACTGGATGTTATTCCCGATGTCATGTTGCTTGATGTGGAGATGCCACGTATGGATGGTTTTGAACTTGCAATCAATATGCGTAATGATGAAAGATTAAAAAATATACCTATCATAATGATAACCTCCAGGACGGGTCAAAAGCACCGTGACCGTGCGATGAATATAGGTGTGAATATGTATATGGGAAAACCCTATAACGAAGTCGAACTGCTGGAAAATATTCACTTATTGCTTAATACAGAGCAATAAACAAAGTACCTTTATGGAGACTTCAGGTACATATGAATCCGGACAACGCTTATCTTCCTCAATGTTGTCGCAGGAACTCAGTAAAATACGAGTTGCTGTTGTTTCCAATACAGTCAGTCAGCGAAAACAACTGAGACAAGCATTGGAAAATGTTGGATTAAACGTTGTCCTTAATGAGCCTGTTTCCACCTCTTTTCTGGAAAAACTTGATAGCATCAATGTCGATGTTATTTTACTGGATCTGGATGATCACAGTAGTGATGATCCGAACCTGGACAGGCTACTGGATAATGATTCTACACCGATAATATTTAACGATATATCGGTACTTACTCTGAACGAACCACATGTGTTGGCACGATGGTATGGTAAGTTACTGAAAAAGATTTCCAGTTCTGTGGGTGAAAATACAATTGAAGAGAAAACCTACGCAGAACATTACAATCACTCATCGCAGAGTAAAGAGTTTAATACATCGAATGATAAGCCACCCGAGGTATCAGTCGATGATGGTTTGGCAAAAAATGTCTGGATACTTGGTGCATCGTTAGGTGGTCCGGATGCAGTTAAAGAATTTTTCAGAGCGCTGCCGCCTGGTCTACCGGTTGCTTTTATATTGACCCAGCATCTTGGTGCGAACTTTATTAATTTACTCGCAGCGCAGCTTGATAATGTGGCGGATTACGAAGTGCTTACACCTACCATCGGACATGTTATTAAACATAATCAGGTAATAGTGACACCCGTAAACCAGCGCCTGACTATTAACTCCATCGGCGCAATAGAATTACATGCCTTAAGAGAAGAACAACAGTACTCTCCTTCTATTAATATGGTGCTGGAAGATATGCTTAACCGATATGGACAGAATATGGGTGCGATAATTTTCAGTGGTATGGGGGATGATGGGCTTAAAGGTTGTGAGTTATTGCATGCTAAGGGAGCAATGATCTGGACTCAATCAGCTGATAGTTGTGTTATTAGCAGCATGCCGGAAAACATTGAAAGAAAAGGGTTGGCAAGCTTTACCGGCAGTCCGACTAAACTTGCAGAAAAACTTTATGATTTTTTACGTATTGATTAATTACCGGAGAAAACCATGGGCGATGTAACCTATCTTGATCCTGGCCAACAGCAGTTAACAGCGACTGAAAAAAATCTGACAGATGTTATCCACTGTTTAACGATCTCCTTAAGCAATGAAGCATTATTATTACCTAATGCAGCAGTTGCCGAAGTAATAGGTTATGTAGAACCGGAACCATTAGATGGCGCACCTGACTGGTTTTTGGGACGAATTGCCTGGCGTGAAAGGCTGGTGCCGCTTATTGCGCTTGAACACGCCACGGCTTCTCAAGATGAAGTGGGAAAAGGACCGAAAGGTAATCGTATTGCGATCTTAAATACCTTGAATGGTAATCAGGAATTGCCTTACATAGCGATTATTTCACAGGGCATACCAAGTTTAAACGTTGTTCGAAATGAAGATATTGCTTCTGTTGAAGTGCTGCCAGCTACACGGTCATCGATTGCCGAGATAGTTGAGCTGAATGGTGAGCAACGAATTATTCTTGATATTGATGATCTGGAAAATCGTATTCTTAATATTCATACCTGATTCTTTCCTGATATAGATCTTAAGATTACGAAAACAAATTTTAGTCACGCCAGCCTTTATTCAAATTATATATTTAAATCACCATATAGTAACTGTAATGAAGTAAGTGCTGTCACCGCTGCCGTTTCTGCTCGTAAAATTCTTGGGCCTAGCCTGGCAACAGAAAAATTCTGCTGTTTTATTTCGCCAAGTTCGTTATCTGTGAACCCTCCTTCCGGTCCGATCACGACCCGAATCGTATCATTAATTTTTAAAGAGGATAAAGAGTGTGTCGCCGTGGGTTCAAAGGCTATCCCGGGTAAAGCCGAACAAGCCAACCAGTCAGATAAGCTGCTAACCGGATTCAACGTTGGTAGCCGCGACTGACCGGATTGCTCACAGGCGCTTTGAATGATACCTTGCCAATGTGCCAGTCGTTTTGGTTCACGTTTCACATCCAGCTTGACGGTTGAACGCATTGCGGCAATCGGGGTAATGCTGGCAACACCCAGCTCGACGGCCTTTTGTATTGCAAAATCAAACTTGTCGCTCTTGATTAAGCTAAGACCTAACTCGATGTTAAGAGGCGAGGAAGTCGGGTTACACTGTTCAGATAGTATTTCGATACTAGTCTGTTTTTTTTCGATGGAAGTAATACTGGCTTGATAGTCATTTCCATTGCCGTTAAATAAAATCAGTGGACTTTTTTCTTTCAACCGAAGTACGTTGACAATATGTCGATGAGCTTCGGGTGTCAGTATAACGGTTGTATTTACGATTAACTCGAGATCAAGATAGATTCTTGGTATACGCATTATAATTAAAAAAAATTATTTATCCGATAAACTTAAATTTTTCCAAAGTGCAGTCGTTGGATCTGTCTGGTTCATCGTATAAAAATGTAGTCCAGGTGCGCCCGCTTCAAGCAAGTGTTCACAAAGGCGGGTGACAACTTCTTCACCAAAATGTTTAATCGATGCTTTATCATCGCCATACCCTTCAAGACGCTTTCTTATCCAGCGGGGCAGTTCCGCACCACACATCTCTGAAAAACGGGATAGCTGAGTGTAATTGGTAATTGGCATAATGCCAGGAATAATGGGTAATGATAATTGTCGTTTCTCACATGCATCAACAAAACTGTAATAGGCATCCGGATTAAAGAAGTATTGAGTGATGGCGCTGTTGGCACCGGCTTCGACTTTTCGTTTAAAGTTATCCAGATCGGTTTCGGCATTTACAGCTTGAGGATGGAATTCAGGATAGGCGGCAACTTCTATGTGAAAATGATCGTTATATTTTTCACGTATAAAGCTGACCAGTTCGTTGGCATAATTAAAATCACCATAACTGCCCGAGCCCGAGCCAGAAGGCATATCCCCTCTTAAAACGACTAACTGTTTAATTCCTATTTTTATGTATTGTTCGAGTAAACCAGTAATAGTTTCTTTGCTTGTTCCCATGCAGGAAATATGTGGTGCGGCATTAAAGCCAGCATTGTTAATGTCAGTAACTGTTTCCATGGTGCCGTCTTGCGTACTACCACCGGCACCAAACGTTACTGAAAAATATTTAGGTTTAAGCTTGCCTAATTCTGCTCGAACTAGTTTAAGTTTTTCGGCACCTTCAGATGTTTTAGGCGGGAAAAATTCAAAGCTGAATTGTTTGGGGTGTGTTTTTTGAGAGTCCATTTTATTTTTTTCATGAAGGCTTTGAGTACACAGAGGCGGGTGATTATATAAAAATAATCATCCGTCTCTATGTATTCAGTGGTTAAAAATTAGTAACGGTAGTGATCAGGTTTGTAAGGACCTTCAACCGGAACATTAATATAGTCTGCCTGAGACTGAGATAACGTTGTTAAGTGCGCACCAATTTTTGTCAGGTGTAAGCGGGCAACTTTCTCATCAAGAATTTTAGGCAGGATATATACCTGGTTTTCGTACTTGTCAGCATTGGCATAGAATTCCATTTGTGCCATCACCTGGTTAGTGAAAGATGCAGACATAACAAAACTAGGATGTCCTGTTGCACAACCAAGGTTAACTAAACGACCCTTAGCCAGCAGAATAATGCGTTTACCATCCGGGAAGATTACATGGTCGACCTGTGGTTTAATTTCAGACCATTCGTATTTTTCTAAAGAGGCAATATCAATTTCAGAATCAAAGTGACCGATGTTGCACACAATGGCTTCGTTCTTCATTGCTAACATATGATCATGTTGAATAACTTTTTCATTACCGGTCGTTGTTACAAAGATATCGCCTTGTTTACAGGCTTCATCCATGTCAACCACACGGTAACCTTCCATAGCCGCTTGTAGGGCACAGATTGG
>Ga0316207_10001751_pt1 | contig 25003 bp, 28 predicted proteins | sample 6weekpyrite_MG_FD_204943 | JGI IMG/M metagenome (GOLD analysis project Ga0316207, IMG submission 204943) | Microbial mat bacterial communities from mineral coupon in-situ incubated in ocean water Damariscotta River, Maine, United States -... | ecosystem: Environmental > Aquatic > Marine >... | reverse complement strand
CGTGATGCCGGTCTGTGTATCACCTGCAATAATTGCACGTTGAATCGGTGCAGCGCCTCTCCAGCGTGGCAAGATTGATGCGTGAATATTAATACAACCTAAAGCCGGAGTTTGTAACACATCCAGGGGCAGGATAATGCCATAAGCAGCTACTATCATCAGGTCTGCGTCAAGTTGTTTTAGGGTTACCTTATCATCATCCGATTTAAAATTATCAGGTTGAAAAATAGAAATATTATTTTTTAAAGCGACTTCTTTAACCGGGCTGGCTTTTAATTGTCGGCCCCGACCTGCAGGACGATCTGGTTGAGTATAAACAGCAATAACTTCGATGTTTGCCTGTGCCTGGTTATGAATAAGTGCGCTGAGTGCAGTAGCTGCAAAATCAGGGGTGCCCGCAAAGATAACTCGTAGTGGTTTGGTTGAGGACATATATTGCCTTGGTTTAGTTGAGCAAAAGTTATTGTTGTGCTTTTTGAGCTTTGACTACTTTTTTGCGGATACGATTGCGTTTCATTTCAGACAAGTAGTCGACAAATAGTTTTCCTTCGAGATGATCCATTTCATGTTGAATACAAACCGATAGTAAATCTTCTGCATCAAGTTCGTAAAATTCACCAAACTTGTCCTGTGCCTTGAGTCGGATTTTGTTATAGCGCTTTACCGGTTCGTAAATACCTGGAACCGATAAACAGCCTTCATCAATAGCCTGCTCGCCCTCTTTTTCGATGATTTCCGGATTAATGACAACCAGTGGTTGGTTTTTTTCCTCTGAAATGTCTATGGTAATAATACGCTGATGAACGTCAACCTGGGTTGCAGCTAAACCAATGCCTGGGGCAGCATACATGGTTTCAAACATGTTATCAGTGAGATTTACAATTTTATCATTAAAATCAGTAACTTGCTTTGCTTTAGTGCGAAGCCGAGGATCTGGAAAATTTAAAATATTGAGTAATGCCATACAATTTCGTGCCAAATTTATAGTACATTTGTAAAAAGATCTGCTAACATTATGATACTAATAGGATAACTGGTATTGAAATGGCTAAAATTTTTCGTTATTTAGGTCTAAACTACAATAACGAGCTGCTTTAAAAAGAATCAAATAAGAGTTTTTAAAGTGGCCCCTTTGCCAGAACAGATGCCAGACCAGAATTAACGTAATCTGATAGCTAAACGTGTCAACAGCCCTATATTAAGGTTAATTATATGATACACAACAATGCATGCCGAGTATCTCTTCAAGGAATTTTACTATTAACAGGAATTTGGGGATTAATTGGTTGTACTTCAACCCAGGAAGCCCAAACAAAAACAACACCTGTTGAACAGACGGCTGTCCAGCAAACTGCACCGGTTGAAGAAGAAGTCACAACAACGCCGATGGAGCCAGAGTCATCAACTGATGTAACGCCAATTAAACGAGATTACCCTGATCGTTACGTTGTTAAAAAAGGTGATACGTTATGGGACATTGCTGAGACATTTCTAAAGAGCCCATGGCTATGGCCTGAGGTCTGGAACATTAATCCAAAAATTCGTAATCCACACTTAATTTATCCTGGTGATGTTGTGGTGCTGCATTATGTTGAAGGTAAACCCTTCCTGACTTTAGAAGGTGCCGGCGGTGTATTGCCCCCACCAAAGGGAATTGAAACCGTTAAGTTGTCACCTAAGATTCATGCAACAGATCTTGAGAAAGCCATTACAACTATCCCTCGTTCGGCAATAGATGCTTTCTTATATGCGCACCGAGTGATTGGTGAAAACGAGCTGGAGTACGCCCCTTATATTGCATCAACGTATGAACAACACCTTATTGCAGGGCCAGGGCATAAAATTTACGTACGCCGATTTGATAATCCAAACGTAACGGGACATCAGGTGGTACGACCAGGAGATGTTTATAGGCACCCGGATACAAATGAAATTCTCGGTTATGAAGCAATTAACCTGGGTGAAGCACATTTAGTGAAAGTTGGTAAGGATAGGCCTTCTACGTTTACGGTTAATAAAGCCTATCAGGAAATTCTGGATGGTGATTACTTATTACCATTAAATAAGGATCGTAAATCAATTTATTTTTTACCCAAAGCACCTAAGAATAATGTAGAGGGTTACATTATTTCGGTTATTAATGGTGTAACCGACATTGGTCAGAATAATGTTGTTGTTTTATCTCTGGGGGCGCGTGAAGGGATGGAACAAGGAGATGTGCTGGATATTTATCAGGGTGGTGTCACTGTTCGTGATCGTAAAGCCAATGAGCCAGTTAAACTACCTGATGAAAAAGCCGGTATCTTGATGGTATTCCGCGTTTTTGACAAGGTCAGTTATGCGCTGGTGCTTGAAGCAAGACGTGCTTTACATGTTATGAATGCAGTAAGAAACCCAAAATAAAATTTGTTGCTGCTTGCGGTAATTTACGTTTTAATTGATTCACATCGTTTTTATGTAAATAGCTAAGGTACAGGGAAGTACCACGAGGAACCTCATGGCAGAACATCTTCAAAATGAGCTGGCCTGCTGGCTGGCCGTGCATCGTGCTCCTGATGTTGGAGCTGCGACCTTTCTAAAACTTCTTTCTATTTTTAAACAACCCCGAAGCATTCTTGAAGCCAGCCATGCAAAGCTGATGGAGTGCGGCTTAAAGTCGCATACGATAGACTATCTGCTATCACCAGACTGGGAACAGGTAGAAAACGATCTTGGATGGTTGACTGAAAATCAGGCGAGCGTTATTACGCTTGGTGATAGTGAATACCCGCCATTACTTAAAGAAACAGCTGATCCACCACCGCTAATATTCGCCCTGGGAAACAAAAGCCTGTTAAATACGGAGCAGCTGGCCATTGTTGGCAGTCGTAATCCAACACCAATGGGAGAGCAAACAGCAGAAGATTTTGCCAAATCACTGGCCGAAGTCGGCTGGACGATTACCAGTGGAATGGCGCTCGGCATTGACGCGGCGTGTCATCGAGGTGCGCTGGGCGCCGAAAATGGGCATACTATCGCCGTTATTGGCACAGGAATCGACCGCATTTACCCGGCAAGAAACCACGAGCTAGCTCACCAGATTGCTGAAAATGGGCTAATAATAAGCGAATTTCCATTAGGTACCTCCCCGCTTCCCGGCAACTTTCCAAGGCGAAACCGGATTATCAGTGGTATGAGCAGGGGTGTTTTTGTTGTTGAGGCGGCGTTGCGTAGTGGCTCATTAATTACGGCAAAACAAGCACTTGAGCAAGGTCGAGAGGTATTTGCGCTACCTGGTTCGATACATAACCCATTGTCGCGAGGTTGCCACTTACTCATCAGGCAGGGGGCCAAGCTGGTTGAGACGGCCGAACATATCTATGAAGAATTGATTGAAATTCTGCCAAATCGTCCCCACGTTACATCTATCAGTACCAAAAATGATGAGCTGGTATCGGAAGAGCTTGATACGGACTATAAAAATGTCTTAAAACAGGTTGGATTTGAGCCAACTGCGGTAGACACGATTGTGGAACGAAGTGGATTGACGGCGGACGCTGTTTGCTCCATGCTACTGGTACTGGAATTGCAAGGTTATATTGTCTCAACGCATGGTGGCCATTATTGCAAAATATCAGAGCAGCCGGAGTCTATGAAAGAATCTGACAGAGCATCTGAATAATAAAGGGGCGGAAATGAAACAAAATATATTTGATGTTTTAATGTATTTGTTTGAGAACTATATGAATGATGATGTGGAGTTTGACGTAGATGAAGATTCATTACGAAACGAACTTCAGGAAGCAGGCTTCCAGCTGGGGCAAATTGCACAGGCATTTGACTGGTTAGAAGGTTTAACAAATTATCAGGGTGAAGCACTTGACCCTGCATTAAGTCAAAATCCATCAACACGAGTTTATACCCGTGAAGAATGTGAAAAGCTGGATACTAACAGCCGTGGCTTTTTAATGTTTCTGGAGCAGACTGGTGTACTTGATCACATGACTCGTGAAATGGTTATAGATCGTGTGATGGCACTTGATACAGATGAAACTGATATTGAGCAACTTAAATGGGTTGTATTAATGGTTCTGTTTAATCAGCCAGGTTTTGATGGTTCTATCAGTTGGATGGAAGAACTGGTTTTTGATGAAGCCACGGGCTTGCTACATTAAAATTCAGGTCAGAAAAAATTATTTAAATTTCTTTTTCAAACTTAGTGTGTTTAACAACAATGAGTTAAATAGCAAATGGCAAAAAGTTTAGTCATTGTAGAATCTCCTGCAAAAGCAAAAACAATTAAAAAATATCTTGGTAAAGGCTTCGAAGTATTAGCTTCTTATGGTCATGTTCGCGATTTATTGCCTAAAGAAGGGGCAGTTGATCCATCGCATGATTTTGCAATGAAGTATCAGGTGCTTGAAAAAAACCAGAAGCATGTTGATGCAATTAAAAAATCCTTAAAAAAGGCAGACAATCTTTATCTCGCAACTGACCCTGATAGAGAAGGTGAAGCCATTTCATGGCACTTATATGAACTGTTAAAAGATCAGGGTTTGTTAAAAGATAAAAACGTTGGTCGTGTTGCGTTTAACGAAGTTACTAAGAACGCTATAAAAGATGCGGTTTCTAACCCGAGAGAATTATCTCATGACATGATCGATGCGCAGCTTGCACGGCGTGCATTAGATTATCTGGTAGGTTTTAATTTATCACCATTATTATGGAAAAAAATACGCCGCGGTCTGTCGGCAGGTCGTGTGCAAAGTCCAGCGTTACGTTTAATAGTTGAGCGTGAACTAGCTATCGAAAAGTTTGAACCAAAAGAATACTGGTCACTGGATTCTGTTGTTGAAAGCGATAAGCAGGAATTTAATGGTAAGCTTACTTTTCTTGAAGGTGAAAAAATTTCACAGTTTACAATTAACACAGAAGATAAAGCAAAAAATGCACAGGACGTCACTAATAACGCAGCAAAAGGCAAGTTGCTGGTTGCGAAAGTTGAAAAGAAAAAGCGTAAGCGTAACCCAAGTGCGCCATTTATTACTTCTACATTGCAACAGGAAGGTTCACGCAAACTTGGTTTTACCGCCAAGAAAACCATGAGTATTGCACAACAGCTGTATGAAGGTATCGACCTGGGTGGTGAAACTGTAGGTTTAATTACCTATATGCGTACTGACTCAGTTAACCTGTCAGCGGAAGCACTTGAAGAAATCCGAAAATTTATTGTAGATAAGTACGGTGAGAAGAACTTACCGAAAGAACCTCGTGTTTATAAAACCAAAGCAAAAAATGCACAGGAAGCACACGAGGCTGTCAGACCGACATCTGTATTACACGAGCCTGATTCTATAAAAAAACATTTAAGTAAAGATCAGTTTCGTTTATATGATCTAATCTGGAAACGTACCGTTGCCTGCCAAATGATTCATGCAACACTTGATACGGTTGCAATGGATTTACATGCCGGCAATGAAGCGGATGCTAAAAAAGCGGGCGCAATCTTTCGCGCTAATGGTTCGCAGTTAGTTGATCCTGGTTTTATGTCGGTTTATCAGGAGAGTGTTGATGATGCGAAACCTGCTGATGATAAAGATAGATTGCTACCACCGTTGAAGGAAGGCGACACAGTTAAATTAGTAAAACTTTTACCTGAACAACATTTTACTGAACCACCACCACGTTATGCAGAAGCCTCTCTGGTTAAGTCATTAGAAGAGCACGGCATTGGTCGTCCTTCTACTTATGCTTCAATTATATCCACGTTACAAAATCGTGAGTATGTAACAATGGATAAGCGTCGTTTTATCCCAACGGATGTTGGCCGGATTGTTAATAAATTCTTAACTGAGCACTTTACGCAATATGTTGATTACGACTTTACTGCGAAGCTCGAAGATGATCTGGATGCTATCTCACGTGGTGAGAAAAAATGGGTTCCGATAATGAAGAAATTCTGGAAACCGTTTAAAGAATTAGTTGTAGATAAAGATAAAAACGTTGATCGTAAAGATGTTACCCACGAAGCACTGGAAGAAAAATGTCCCAAGTGTGGTGGCGATATGGCGATTCGCCTGGGGCGTCGTGGGCGTTTTATCGGTTGTAATAATTATCCGGAATGTGATTACACCAGAAATGTAAATGAAGATGCCAATGCTGAACCGGAGATCATTGAAGATCGTAAATGTCCGGAATGTAATTCTGATTTAATTATTCGTTCAGGTCGTTATGGTAAATTTATTGGTTGCAGCAGTTATCCTGACTGCAAGCATATTGAGCCGCTGGAAAAACCCAAAGACATGGGTGTGAAGTGTCCCGAATGTCACAACCATAATATGTTAATGCGTAAATCACGTAATGGGAAAATCTTTTATTCCTGTGCAGACTACCCGAAATGTAAATATGCAGTCTGGAATGAGCCACTTAAACAGGCTTGCCCGGATTGCGCGTGGCCAATGTTAACGCTTAAAATTACAAAACGCCGTGGACATGAAAAAATGTGTCCACAAAAAGAATGTAAATATGTCGAGTCAGTAGAAGAGTCAGATATTGCTGATATTCGCCCAACTTATGATCCTGATGAAGCAAACAAAGATTCAGACGATTAAAAAAATAATCCGACATACTACTAGTATTGCTTTTAGTTAGCACTCCAATTAAGTTTATATTTATTCGTGGCAACAACTAATCAAAAAGATATTGATGAAGCTGTTCTTGCTTTGCAAAATGGACAGGTAATTGCTTATCCAACAGAATCTGTCTATGGCCTGGGTTGTGATCCGAAACAACCAAAAGCAATAGAAAAAGTTATTCATTTAAAGCAACGTCAACCGGATAAAGGTTTAATATTAATTGCTTCAAATTTTGAGCAACTTAAACCTTATATTGCAGATATTGATGATGAGATAATCGCACGTGCAAGAGCAACATGGCCAGGGCCTGTTACCTGGGTGTGGCCTATTAATGAAAGTTCAACAATTTATTCATTGCTACATGGTCGATTTAAGAGTGTAGCAGTTAGGGTAAGCGCACATCCAGTCGTAGTACAGTTATGCAATAGTTTCGGTGGGGCAATTGTTTCAACAAGTGCCAACAGGCAAGGCAAAGAGCCAGCTAGAACAGCAGAAAAAGTTAGGCAGTATTTTTCAACAGGCATTGCTAAAATAATAAATGCTGACGTTGGAAACTTGTCAAAACCTACAGAAATTTATGACTTAATCACGCAAGCAAAAATAAGATAAACAACAGGTTTAAATATGTCAGAGATTAATTTAGAAATTGTTAAAAGCTATCTTTTACAGTTACAAGATAATATTTGTAATGCACTAAGCGAAGAAGACGGTAAAGAAACATTTTTTGAAGATAATTGGCAGCGTGAACAAGGCGGCGGCGGTCGTACAAGAGTATTAAGCAATGGTGCCGTATTTGAACAGGCAGGAGTAAACTTCTCGCATGTATACGGAAACCAACTCCCTAAATCTGCAACGGCTGCTCGACCTGAACTGGAAGGTAGAGATTTTCAGGCGGTTGGTGTTTCTCTGGTAATACATCCGCATAACCCTTGCATCCCAACTTCACATGCAAATGTACGCTTTTTTATTGCAGAAAAAGACGATGCCGATCCTGTCTGGTGGTTTGGTGGAGGTTTTGATCTAACGCCTTATTATCCAGATAAAGACGATGTTATACATTGGCACCAAACTGCCAAAGCTGCCTGTGATCCCTTCGGTGATGATGTATATAACAAGTATAAAAAATGGTGTGATGAATATTTTTATTTAAAACATAGAAATGAAACACGTGGTGTAGGTGGGTTATTTTTTGATGATTTGAACGAATGGGGATTTGATAAGAGTTTTGAGTTTATGAAAAGTGTTGGGGATAGTTACATTCCAGCTTATCGCCCAATTGTTGCTAAGCATAAAAATGATAGTTATGGCGAACAGGAACGTGATTTTCAATTATATCGACGTGGTCGTTACGTAGAGTACAACCTTGTTTATGATCGTGGAACCTTATTTGGCTTGCAAACAGGTGGGCGTACTGAGTCAATATTAATGTCGTTGCCACCGCTGGTTAAATGGCGATATAACTGGAGTCCGGAGCCGGGTTCCAAAGAAGCTGACTTGTATGACAATTATTTAAAACCACGTGACTGGTTATAAAAGAGCTTCTTTTTCTTCACGTTTTAGTTTTTTTATAGCCGCTTCTCTTTTAGCTGCCATTGCACGACTGGTTAGCATTTCTTTATAAACCAGCTTTACCGGGCGCCGTACGCGGGTATATTTTGCGGCAAGCTTGTCGTCATGATTATGCTCATCGACCCGGCGTGCGACATCGACTGTTATACCGGTATAAAGAGTGTTATCAGCACATTTAAGTATGTAGACATACCAGCAGGTGTTGTTAGGCATATTAATCTTTAGAGCTTGGCCAAACATTGATAAGCATAGCTACGCCAATACCACCGAGAATCCAGGTAGCCAGTGGAATATCTTCAATCATAAATTTACTAAAACCATCGAGCGCGAAAATAACCCCTGCACTGATAATTAAACTACTGCCAACAATGGCAACAAAATGACGTTGATTGTTTTTGCGTATTTCTTTTTTTATCTCATCCATTTGTTGTTTGGATAATTGCATAGTGAGTTTGCCGTCTTTTGCCTGAGTAAGTACATCATGCATCAAGCCGGGCAGCTTTGGCATTTGTTCTAACCACAATGGAAAATTATCTTTAAACTGTTTAAACATGGCTTTAGGGCCAATCTGACTATGCATCCATTTTTCAAGGAAAGGTTTAGCGGTCTGCCATAGGTCAAGGTCAGGATAAAGCTGTCTGCCTAATCCTTCAATGTTTAGTAAAGTTTTTTGTAGTAAAACAAGTTGTGGTTGTACTTCTATATCGAACTGTCTTGCAGTATTAAACAAACCAATTAATACCTGGGCAAAAGAAATTTCTTTTAGGGGTTTATTAAATACCGGTTCACATACAGTACGAATGGCCGCTTCAAATTCTTCAATTTGTGTTTCACTGCCAACCCAGCCGGAATCAATATGTAATTCAGCAACACGACGATAGTCGTGGTTAAAAAAGGCCAGAAAATTTTCTGCAAGGTAACGTTGGTCATTCTTAGTTAAGGTACCCATAATGCCAAAATCAACCGCAATATACTGGCCTTTTACCTGTTTAGGGATTTCACTATTTTCTGTTGCAACAAAAATATTGCCAGGATGCATGTCGGCATGAAAAAAACTGTCACGAAAAACCTGGGTAAAGAAAATCTCCACACCATGTTCTGCCAATTGTTTAAAGTTAACATTTTGCTCAGCTAACTTATCAGTATGTGAAACAGGGGTACCATGAATACGTTCCATCACCATTACATTTTGTCGGGTGTAGTCCCAGTAAACTGTAGGAACATAAAGCAGGTTAGAATCTTTAAAATTACTTTTAAGTTGCGTTGCGTTTGCTGCTTCACGCATTAAGTTAAGTTCATTGAGAATAGTTTTTTCATACTCAGAAACAATTTCAACAGGGCGTAGTTTTGTACCCAGTGACCAGTAGCGCTCAATTTTCCTGGCAATACTATATAGTATTGCTACATCGCGTTGAATAATTGGCAAAATACCGGGACGTAATATTTTGACTACTACGTTCTCACCGCTATGCAAGGTTGCAGCATGAACTTGTGCAATGGAAGCGGAAGCAAATGGTGTAGCTGAAAAATCAGCAAAGACTTCGCTGGCAGGTTTTTGATAAGCTTTTTCTAAAATCGATAAAGCAAGGTTATCGGCAAAAGGGGGAACCTGATCCTGTAGCTTTGCAAGCTCAACTGCAATATCTTCAGGTAGTAAGTCTTTGCGGGTTGATAATATCTGACCAAATTTAACAAAGATAGGGCCTAAATCTTCCAGGCTATGGCGAATACGTACGCCGCGAGTTGCATCATCACGCTGGAACCAGAGCCAGGGTAAGAGTAAGCGAACAAAACGGAGTGGACGAAACAAGTGTGTTGCCAGAATGAGATCATCAAGACCATGCCGCATTAGCACCCAGCTAATGGATAATAAACGCAGTGTTTTTTGTAGGTACATAAAGGCTGATAGTCGCAAGTAATTTGATACGTGTTTGAATTGTATAGCTTTTATATATGCTGTGGCTAGCGTTTAGTGCGCTCAATTGTTTGATTGGATGCACGCTCATCTGCAATGTTAGTAGCTTTTGTCTTATTAGCTTTAATTATGGGAACTATGAATAACAGCATTGATGCAATGGTTACAACAATACCAACAGATATTAATAATATTGCAGAGTAAGGTCTGAATATATCGCTGATATAAGGTACTTCAAAGTCAACAATTTTGAATATACCTGCGAGTAAAAAAAACGTAGCAATAAAATCGATAAGTAACCAAAGTAAGGGTTTGCGCTTTTTTAAACCGGGCATTTTTATTATTCCTGATTATAATTCGTTTGGGTTACAAATTTTGTCATTCCCGCGAAGGCGGGAAACTATAGACTTAAACTTTTCTAATAATGGGTTCCCGCCTTCGCGGGAATGACAAAGCTTGATAATATAATATTAGCTAGTATTCTCTTAATAAGCGAATAAACGATTCCGCAACATGATGATCCAGACTGGAACGATTTCTCGCAATCCACAAGGTACGTTTAATATTAAGGTTGCTAATTTTAATGTGAAAAAGTTCTTTCTTATTTACAAGCTTTTCAACTGTAAATTGCGGTAAAAAACTGGCGTGCTTACCACGAAACAGGATTTCTACAATGGCATCGGTCGAACCGACTTCCATTTTAGTATTTAACTGAGTAATGCCTAAATTGTTTAAGGCTTCTTCGGTTGTCGTGCGAACAGCGGCCTGTTTTTCTCTCAGCACAAAACTAAGCTCACTTAGAGTATCGGCATTTATCTCCGAAATATTCTGTTTTACAAATGGGTGACTGGGGCCAACGGTTAACCATAATTCATCTTCAAGCCATTTTTGCACCAGTATATCAGGGTGATCCGGAGCATTTTCCATTATTGCCAGGTCGGTAAGTCCGGTTGCTAATCGAGTCTGAATCCCTTTGGAGTAGCCGAGGCGACTGTTTATTTTAAATTCCGGAAAGCGCTCATTAAATTGAACCAGTAATTCAGGCAGAAAGTGATCGCCGATTGAATAAGTAACTTCCAGTCGAAGTAAGTTTGTCCCTTCTGCAAGCGACTGTAAGTCTTCATTAAGAATGTTATTGCGTTCCAGTGTTTGCACCGCAAAGGTGTAGACTTTTTCACCGGCTGAAGTCAGTCGCAAGCGGCCAGATACGCGCTCCATCAGGCTGGCACCGTAACAGGTTTCGAGTGCACGTAAGCGCTTGGTCACTGCTGGCTGACCAATAAACAGCGCCCGAGCAGCATTAGAAACACCGCCTTTTTCTACGACGGCGCGTAGTGCTGCAAGTCCAGACAGGTCGGGTAAGTTTTTATATTCCATAATGGAATATTATGGCAAGAGTTTTCAATTGTCCAATTAGGCTAAAGACGTATAATGCGCGTCCTTCAGCATATTATAAGAAAATCCTTATATTCTGGTCTGGAATTAAATATATTTTAAGATAATCACGGGGTAGTCAATGAAATTGGCAGGGGTTTTACCGTTTTTAAACTGGTTTCGGTTTGTCACCAAGGACAGCATTAAGGCTGATTTGGTGGCAGGTTTTACCGGTGCAGTTATTGTTCTGCCGCAAGGTGTTGCATTTGCGGCTATTGCAGGTTTGCCACCTGAGTATGGTTTGTATACGGCTATGGTTACTCCTATCATTGCTGCTTTGTTTGGTTCATCCCTGCACTTAATATCAGGCCCGACCACCGCGATTTCGATAGTATTATTTTCAACTGTTAGTAACTACGCGACACCGGGTACGCCAGAATTTATTTCGTTAGTGCTTACCGTTACGTTCCTCGCTGGTGTGTACCAGCTTGGATTTGGCTTGGCGAGGTTAGGGAGCCTGGTCAACTTTGTCTCGCATACCGTTGTCATTGGTTTTACCGCCGGTGCTGCCATTCTCATTGTTACCAGTCAGGTGAAACATGTGCTTGGAGTGGCGGTCCCAAGAGGTGAATCGTTTATGCATACCTGGGGAGATATTCTTTCTCAGTTAGCGAATATAAATGAGTATGTGTTTTTTATTGCCAGCGCTACATTGGTTACGGCAATTATGATGAAAAATTATTTTCCAAAATGGCCGAATCTTTTAATTGGTCTTATTGTCGGTAGTTTTTTAGCTTTATTATTTAATAGCGAACAAACGGGTATTTTACTGGTAGGCGAAATTCCCGCGCAATTGCCTCCTTTGTCATTACCAGATTTTTCATTTGAAACCATTAAGAAACTTGCCCCGGAAGCATTTGCCGTTGCGCTATTAGGCTTAATCGAAGCCGTATCAATAAGTCGTGCAATAGCCGCGAAATCGAATCAACGTATCGATTCAAATCAGGAATTTGTGGGGCAGGGCTTATCGAATATTGTCGGTAGTTTCTTCTCAAGTTATGCCGGTTCAGGTTCATTTACACGTTCGGGTATAAATTATTCTGCGGGTGCAAAAACTCCAATGTCGGCAATCTTTGCAGCAATTATGCTGATGTTAATTGTACTATTGATTGCTCCATTAACCGCCTATCTACCGGTTGCAGCAATGGGTGGTGTTATTCTGATTGTTGCCTATAACTTAATAGATTTCAAACATATAAAAATTATTCTAAAAAATAGTCGATCAGAATCAGCGATATTACTGGTAACATTTTTTGCAACACTATTTCTTGAATTAGAGTTCGCAATTTATATGGGTGTTTTAATTTCACTTATTTTATTCCTGGCAAAAACATCTAATCCTAATATTCCAACACTGGGAATTGATGATGCCGATAAAAATAAACATCGTTTAATAAATATTCAGAAAAAACCAGTTAAACAATGCCCGCAATTAAAAATTATCCGTATTGATATGTCGGTATATTTTGGTTCGGTTAATCATATACAAAACAGAATAAACCAAATTTCTGAAAATGAACGTATTTATAATATTTTAATCGTATGTTCCAGGGTTAACTTTATAGACTTAAGCGGTGCAGAAATGTTGGTACAGGAACATCGTCGCTTGAAAGAATTGGGTGGTGGATTGTATTTTTGTGATTTAAATGCTGAAGTGTATGAGTTTGCAGCGCGAACCTGTTTTATTAGTTATGTTGGTAACCACCACTTTTTTGACACAAAGAAGGAAGCCATTAGCGGGATTTATCATTCACTTGATAAGAATATCTGTAGAACATGTCCTCAGCTTGCTTTTAAAGAGTGTAATTAGATTAAGTAATGTATTTATAATACTTTTTGGACTTGTTTTAAAAGTTTAATAATGTTTTTATAGTTGTATTACAACGTTTAAAGGTTGAATGCTATGCAGTCACTTACACTTCAAGGTTTTTTGTTTCGTTTATTATTTGCCTTACTGCTTGTCATGTTGTCGTATAACCCAAGCGGTTATTCCTATGTACACTGGTTAAAATCAATGCAAGGAATTGATCCACTTATTGTTGTTGCAGGTATTGCATTAATTATAGGTTGGGTCGTTTATATTCGTGCAACACTTCGTTCGCTGGGTGCTATTGGTTTAATTCTTGCGGTGCTCTTTTTTGCTGCCATTATCTGGTTATTGGTCGACTGGGGCTGGTTAGGAATGGATGATGTTACTACAATAAGCTGGGTTATATTGGTATTAATTTCTGCCGTGTTAGCTATTGGGATGTCATGGTCACATATCCGACGCAGATTATCGGGGCAAATTGATTCGGATGATGTCGATGAAGGGTGATCATATAAAAATTCGCTGTTGAAACCAGATTAATGAAGGATAAGCTGCAATCCATATCCAGAAAAAACGGTTTAATCCAAACAGGCATGCGTTAGAAAAATGAAAGGTTGCTGTTATTACAAGTGCAACAATTAAACTATTTTGAGTAAGCAATGCAATTGGAAAAAGTAATTCAAATAACATCACGTACCATGACATAGCCAGAAGCAAGTGTGGCGATTGACTTAATGACCTGAGTGATTCACTCACTGGGTAAGCCGAGAACAGAAATACATCGGACAAAGCTCTGCCACTTCGCCAGTCCGGATTAACCACTTTAACCCAACCCGATATAAAATAAGAAAGTATTAGCTGTATTGCCAGATAGCCAAAAGCAACTTCTTGCAAGTAAGTATTGGGTGCTACATGTACAAGTGTCAGACTTATTAAGATAAGAAGGCTCATTCTATCAGCGCCGCCATTATAAGGGCCCTGAAAGCGATACAATATTGCCAGTCCAAATAGTAATAACAGCAACAAAACCCATTGAGTGTAAATGCCAGCGATTAATAAGAGCGCTAAAATAAGACGTGGTAGAAATAAGAAACGCTCAGGAGAGTGTGTTTTTAGATGCTCGATACTTTGTTGAGCAAAAGCAAAGCCAACTAAAATTTCGGTCAGACGAACCGCTTCTGCTAATGAGAAGATCATGGTGTTTTCACTGTAGATTGGTTAGAAAACGCAGCAATACGGGATAAAAATGTAACCTCATGCTGTAATTCCTCGCCTTGCCGTTTTATAAAGACAAGTCGAAATTGTAAATGTTTGATATTTTCTAAGTTGTATTTTTGATTGTTAGCTATGACATATTGCTTAATACAGTTTAAAATTTCATCTTCGCTGTGATGTGTTGGTTTGTCCATTAGTCTTTCTGCGCAACTCATTACATATAAACTTTCATTCCATTGAGAGTTCCAAAACATTCGTTTAAGCATTGTAATAAAACTTATGTAATCAGGTTGTGGACAATACTCATGCCATTTGGAAGGTAGTCCATCTTCTGAGTGTAATAAAGCAAACTGTGCTCGCGGTGAAGGTGCTATATAATCAAAAAAATTCCATGAGGGGATAATGGCAGGGAGCAATGATTTTAGCGTGGAAAATATCACAGAAAATAAAGATTTAGAATTTGTTGTTTCCATCAATGTCCAGATTATTAATTTTAGTTTTATTTAACAATTTAAGTAACAGGTTTCTGAATAAACGTAAAACTGGGTATAACAAACGAGAGAGAGTTTTCGATTTAAATAACAAATAATTAAAGCGGTTAAAAAATCCTGAACGACTACTCATCAGGGCAAGTGTATGGATAGCATCAGCTCCATAGTAAAGTTGTTCGCCAACTTTTAAGACCATACCCTGATCAATATCCAGCCCCTGAGCTGTAATTTTATCCATCACATCATTGTCTTCCCGGGCATTTACCAATTTTAGCTCGCCAATATTCTTTCTAATGCGTATATATTGACAATAATTTTCACATGCTGGACATTCTTTATCATAAATCAGTAAAAGCGTATTTTCTGCATCCATCTGTACATGCTAGACATTAGATGAATAATGTTCAAGAATATTGTTAGAAATTAGTAAAGCTTAGTTAGCCTTTAAATGCATCTGAGGATTCTAAATATGCAGTTTCCTCAGGAGTGCTTTCACGCTCTAAAATTTTATTCCGATGAGGGAAGCGGCCAAAGCGTTTCACAATATCATTATGATGACAGGCAAAGCGAAGATTGCTTTTTAATTTGTGTTGCGTAAAAAGTTTAACTGATAGGTTCTGGTGTTCGATATTTTCGCTATGCATTAAAGGCATAATTAAAAATGCTAATTTTTCAATATCTATTTTTTTATCAAAATCGTTTTGTATTGCGTGTAAAGTAACTTCAATTGCTTTGGCTTCAGTTCTAAAACTTTTGGCCTGTCCTCTAAACATATTTAGAGGAAATTGATCGAGTATAATCGCTAATGCTAAACAACCATTGGCAGTATTTTTCCAGTCATCTAACTCACCGTTAGCTACTTTTATCCATATTTGCTCGTAGTTATTCTTTATTTCATTATCCAGTTCAGGTGTAGAGGAAAACCAGTGCTTATTCATTGGTTCAGAATACCAGTAGTTAATAATTTCGATTGGACTCATGTTTAAAGCACCTTGTTATAATTGATAGTATAAACTAAAAAATCAGAAAGCTAAGTGTGTTAAAATCATATCAATAACCGTATATTTAAAGTAAATTGTATATTCAATTTCAGTGGAATATTATCGCTACAATTATTATTAATTAAATGTCAGAGTAGAAAAAATCATGTTCCTTAAAACGCTTATATTTGGCTCTATTGTGCTCACATTCTCATCAGCAGTAATGGCAAAAGAGACGCTCAAGATAATAACCTGGAAAGGTTATGCGCCTAAGACTATTGTTACTGCATTTGAAAAAGAAACCGGTATTAAAGTTAAGGTAACTTACAGTAATAATGAGGAGATGATTGCTAAGCTTCGGGCAACGAGAGGAGCAGGATTTGATTTGGCGCAGCCAAGTCAGGACAGAATCGCCTTCGTGCAGAAGAAATACAGGGTTTATCAACCGATTGATTTCAAAAAAATTGATACAAACTTATTAATTGACTCGATGATTACTGCTGTTAAGAAAAATACTAAAGTAAAGGGCAAATCCTATGGTGTTCCTCATGTCTATGGAACAACGGGTCTTATTGTAAATAAGAAACAAGCCCCTGATGCAAACGACTGGTCCGATTTGTGGAACCCCAAATATGCTGGAAAAATTTCATACAGACTAAAAAGACCTATTTTGATTGGTGCTGCTTTTTCTATGGGTAAAGACCCCTTTGCTCTTTATGATAATAAGAAAGCATACAAAGCTTTGGTAGAACAGGTTGAAAAGAAACTCATTAGCTCTAAAACACTTGTAAAAAATTACTGGACCAGTGGTGATACTCAGGTTGAAATTATAAAAAGTGGTGATGCGAACGTTATTTCTGGATGGGATGCCAAAGGTTGGGCACTACATAAAATTAATCCGGATATTGATTTTGTCGCGCCAAAAAGTGGTGCTTTAGGCTGGATTGATACTTTTGCTATTCCAGCAAAGGCAAAAAATGTTAGCGCAGCTTATAAATGGATTAACTTCATTTCAAAACCTGAAAACGCAGCAGTTATTACTAACAGTGAAAAGTATGGTACGGCATCTAAAGATGCTTCAAAATATTTAGAGCCATCGATTAAGGCCGATTTTGAAAGATCCTTTTCAAAAGCAGATATCGAAAATATTAAATGGCATCCTCCTGTTCCTGCAGGCTTTGATAAGATTGAATCGAAAGCTTTAGATAGAATTAAAGCGGCGAACTGAATAACTATTGTGCTCGACGATACTGTGTTAAAAGTTAACTCGAAATGCTCATTTACTAGTTTGTAAACTGCGCTTTATCCTTAACTTTTGCCTTGCCTCGTCTTCGCTCATGACGTTATTCAGAAGTTTTCATATACTATTATTATGAGTTTTAAATGGGCAAGATATTAGAAATAAAAAATCTTTCAAAACATTTTGATGATTTTACAGCAGTAAAAAATGTTGACTTTAGTGTTGAAGAAGGTGGATTCTTTTCAATTCTTGGTTCATCGGGTTGTGGCAAAACAACACTTCTACGTATTATTGCAGGCTTTCAACAAGAATCAGAAGGTGAGGTTATTATACGCGGCCAATCCATGAAAGGCATTCCTCCAGAAAAACGCCCGGTCAATATCGTGTTTCAAAATCTGGCGCTATTTCCAATGATGAATGTCAGGGAGAATATTGCTTTTGGCCTGAAAAGACAGAGGCAGAGACAAAAGTTAAAAACAACGGAGATTAATTTTAAAATTAACGAAATGTTAGAGCGCGTTGGCTTGAATGGTTATGAAAATAAGAAAGTAACCGATCTATCTGGTGGTCAAAGGCAACGTGTAGCTATCGCGCGATCGCTCGTCATGAATCCTTCCATTTTATTGTTAGATGAACCCCTTGGTGCTTTAGATAGAAAGCTCAGAGAGCATATGAAAGTAGAACTTAAACTTCTACAAAAGGAAATTGGTACTACTTTTGTTTACATTACTCATGATCAGTCAGAAGCATTAGTAATGAGTGACCAAGTAGCCGTAATGCATGATGGACAGTTTGAGCAGATCGATACGCCACGTAATCTTTACAAAAATCCTAAAACATCGTTTGTTGCAGGTTTCGTTGGTGATACAAATCGCTTTGAAGTACAGTCAATAGAAAATGATTCTATGATCACTAAGGGTGGTTGGAAGTTGAAGAGTTCTGATCAGAATACTAAAGCAGAAGTCCTTTATCTTCGTCCCGAAGCATTTATTATCAATCCAGATAATATGATTAATGATGTTGAGCGGTTTGATGTGACGATTAAAACAATTCTCTTTGATGGGTCAAATACCAAAATTTCTACAATGGTTAACGGAAGCAGTGAAGAGCTGTTGATATCACTGCCACAAAATGCACAATTTGATGGTATTGAAGAAGGTTACAAGTTAAAAGTGGGCGTTCATCGTGATGATGTAAAGTGTTTTTAGAAGGTCATGAAGAAAAATAAAAACAAATTTAATATTACCTTTTATCTTTTGATAATCCCGGTTTTAATCTGGCTTGTCTTCATGATAGTCATTCCACATGTCGAATTACTTATCAGTTCTTTTCTGATAGAGGATGATATGGGAGAAATGGTTTTTTCATTCGCTAACTATATCGAATTTTTTACCCAAAAAATTTACTGGTTAACCTTTGTAAAAACGGCAGCTTTTTCCATCGGTGTTACCATGCTGGCCTTCCTTGTTTCATTCCCTATTGCATTTTATTTAACGAAAGTAATTTCGAAGAAGAATGCCGGTTTTTTGATGGTGCTTCTATTAATTCCTTTGTGGGTGGGTGAACTGGTAACAGTCTATGGCTGGATGGTACTGCTTGGCGATCATGGCGTTATAAACCATTTATTAATAACGATTGGCCTTATCGACGAACCGATCAATATGCTGTATACCAATTTTAGCATGGTAGTTGGTCTGCTTTATATGTCTATGCTCTTTATGGTGATCCCTGTTATGTCAACGCTACAGAGTTTGGATGATTCTCTGATTGAAGCCGCGTGTGATCTTGGCGCATCGAAATGGGATATTTATACAAAAATAATCATTCCTTATTCCATGCCAGGTATTACTTCTGGTGCTATCATCGTGTTTATGCTGGTTATTGGTGACTACCTTGCGCCTAATTTATTAGGTGGAAAAAATTCATTGTGGTTTACGGAACAAATTTATAATAATTTTCTGCAAACATTTAACTGGAATGAAGGTGCTGCATTCGGGTTCTTACTGCTTATATTCTCTTCTGCAATTATCTGGTTTGCTCTAAAGCTGTCAGGACAGAAATTAGAAAAGGTAGGCTCATGATTCGTTCATTGCCGAGTTCATCCTTGTACCGGATAGGATATGGTGTGTATGTTTTCCTGTTCTTTACCTTTTTGCTTATGCCTTTAGTTGCTATCTCTGTTTTGGCATTCAATGATTCTAATTTCATTTCGCTACCGTGGAACGGCTTTACTTTAGACTGGTTTTTTTCTGAGACTGATGAGCGTCAGGGTCTTTTTGCAGATGAGGAGCTGATAGCGAGTATTTATACCAGTATAACAACCGGATTTTTTGTAGCCGTTCTTTCCACACTTGTTGGTACGTTTGCTGCTTTACTGTTTGAAGAAGAGCAGTTCCGATTAAAAGGCTTGTTTTACTTTTTAGCGTTAGCTCCCCTGGTTATTCCAGGTGTTATTTTAGGTATATCGATATTGTTGACGGCAACAGCTGCTGGTAACCATATTGAAAATACTTTTGGTCTGGATGTAGAGTTATTTAGACCGAGTTATTGGTTGGTTGTGCTTGGGCAATTTTCCTTTGCGGCAACTTACGTTATGTTGCTTGTGACAGCGCGTTTGAAAAAATTTGACCGAACGCTGGAAGAAGCGGCGCTTAGCTTAAAAGCAACACGATTAGAAGCGATATGGTATGTAACAATTCCTTTTCTTCGTCCTGCTATAATAGGTGCTTTTGTGGTTGCGTTTATATTAAGTTTTTCGAACATCAATACCACAATCTTTTTAATTGGTTCAGATCCCACCTTACCTATCGATTTGTATTCACGGATTCGATTTAGTTCAACACCGATACTGAATGCGGTTTCATTCATGATTGTAGTTGCAATCAGCGGTTTGGCTATCATCAACTTTTTTGCTAATCGTTCAAATAAGTAAAATCGATGTGTGTAATACAAGGCGATAATTTAAAGATTAGTAAGTATTTTATTCGCGATTAACAACATAAAATATTACTATTATAACGATGCCAACTAAGTTCCAGTAGAATTGACGTTGTCTTATTTTTTTCCAATAGCTCTCTAATTTCGGATCGTTTAATTCTTTATATTTTCCAGATGAGAAATAATATTCCATTGGTGACTTGGTAAGAGTTTTATGTGGCTTAATATGAAAGTAACCACCAAACTCAATATATTTTGTTGGGTAGTTTTTAGCAAAATACTCTTCGAGTTCTTGCTGTATAGCTCGTAGTTTCATATATAATTTTTGCACATAAAATCTGTTACTGCATTGGCATTTCCATCATCTCAGAGACCTCAAGTGAACCACCAATTTCAAGAAACGGACAATCCTTTGCTATCGATAGCGCGGCCTCCATCGAATCTGCTCTAATAATCGAGAATCCAGACATTGCACTACTACCGCCTTCACCTATCGAACCATCTGGGCTTACCGTATTTGTATCTTTTAATGGAATGGTTGGGATAACAACAGCATCCCCAAGTGATGATAACCAGCCCATATATTTTTCAAAATGTTTTTTTGCTTCCACTTCACTGGATGGCTGAGTACCGCCCAGATAAACTAATACAAATTGTTTCATTTTAACTTTTACCTTTTTTTATCTTTAGTATCTTTTCATTATACGCCTTATTGATCCGACAAACCGATCATAGTTGCTTACAGGCTTTACTTTTTTAACGCAACTCAACAAAAAACGTTCTCTGCGTTCGGACATCCAGTCTTGTTTGTAGGCATCATTCCCGGTCAGAAAGTCGATCTCTTCTACCTTATCGGTATCGATCACGTACTCCATCAGAAAACTGGTCAGTATTGAACCCGGTGAATACGGCCTCCATGCCTTATCATACGCTAATCTGAATATGCTTGCTTTACCATGATGTACAAACCAGAGCTGTGCCGCTACTGGCTGTTCTTTAATATAAAGAATTGCCAGTCTGGACCAACCCGTCCCACTAGATCCAGTCTGGGAGAAGTTATCAATAAAGCAATCTTGAAAGCCAGCATTGGTAATTTCATTCTGTTTCCAGCTGGCATTATAAACCTGATAATAATCTGGCATATGCTGCAGCACTTCATCTCCGATAAAAAGACGAATCTCAAAACCGTGTTCGCGCTCAAGTTTACGTTTTTTACGAGAGATAGTGTTACGCAGTTGTGCAGGGCGCGCAGCCATGTATTCCTCATATGACTGCCCCTGCAGGCGGTGAATCCAGTTATAGTGCCGAAAACTATATTCGCAGTTAAAACCTTCTTTTTCCAGCATGGTTTGCATGTTCGTTATTTTGTAGTCATCGTCAGCAACAGGTTCCAATAACAAACCATTTACCGTTAACTGACTAAGAGCCTGAGCCATGCAGGAAAGAACCTGTTCTTGATCATCATCTGCTAATAACAGACTATAAATAGGAGTAAATCCGTGCCTCAAAGAATACCAGGTTTTATTACCGGTGCTCTCCATCATGGGAACAATTGCCATCACCTTGTCTTCTGATTCCACGCAGGCCAATATCATTGTGTGATCTTTATCCAGTGCGTTAGCAGTCATGCACTCAAACCACGAACGCGAGAAAAAGATACTTTCTTTTTCTCCTTGTTCAAACAGCGCATTGGCACTCTCTGGAAGTTGGCCCCAGTCGGTATAGCATACAAACTTCATTATGAAAATCAGCTAAAGTTAATCGCCAAATGGATCATCAGAGACAAAGATATTGAGATAGGGCGCATACGTTAATGCCGCACCCTGTAGAGGACCGAGTTCATTGAAGGCATTAATTACATGTTCCTGATGTTCTTCATTTTGTGGTTCTTTTTTTAGTGCTTCAAGGGACGAGAGTAACGGATTGATGTCCTGCATATCCATGTGCTTCTTTAGCATCTGGAGTGCAATGTCGATATCAGCAACTTCAATAGATTGCAGTTTCTTATTGTTGCGTGAGTTACCTGACAATGTTATTTACTCCTTATTAGGTTTTACTTGAAATACTGTCTAAATTCTTCACTTGGCTCGCGCTCAGAGTATATGTATAAGGATATACCGTTTGGATCTTGTATTGCGAATCCTCTATCTCCCCACGGATGATCTTCTAGCGGAACTACAACTGCTAATCCAGCATCTGTGAGTTTCTTATGTTCTTTATCTACATCGTCTACCTTAAAGTTATAGATAAGGCCATCACCGCTGCTAAGTTGATGCTCTGGTTGTTGTGGCGACATAAATTGAAGAGTAGAGGACTCGTTTCCAAATTCAAGATTTACATACCAGCCGCAATCAAATGTTACTTTTGCATTAAAATATTTAACATAAAAATCTCTGCTTTCTTTTACCATATTTGCAGTAAATGCTGCTGATAAAGATTTAGCTTTCATAAGATATCCTTATTTTAGTGTGAGCGTAACGTTTAAATGAGGGGCAGCCAGTATGGTGGTCCCAGCACGCGCTTTTTGTGTGCGATCTTGATTGGTTTGTTAGGAATTTATTTGTAACCAACATAAGGTCAAACACCCTTTAATAGTTTTACGCAGAATGATTGTTCTAAATCACAAAATTTAAGGGGGCAGCGTCCTATGAGGACTCTACCCCTGTTTTTCAATCAATGGCAAAACAATATAGCAAGCCGGCACCGCCCGAGCTTTCGAGTGCTTTTTGACTACATCCCCTGCTGAAATGCGAGAAGTTCCAGGATTTTGCCCAGTTATCCTCTGTCGGGCCGGTTTTATCATGATGCCCGACCGCCGCGGCACCTTCTTCGTTGCTGAACCAGTTCTTGCAGGTGAAGCTCGCATGGGGTGAGAATGCGGTGCCATCTGGTCGAGAGCCGGTCAGGATATCATGTTGATTTGGCTTATCACCGCGTCCATTGACCATTTCACCTTTTTCGTTCAGTGCGGTCTGTTTATTGATATTGTTTTTGCTATGCAGGTGTTCCACATCCCGAGCAATCAATTCGCCTTTTGCATTAAACCAGGGTCCTTTACCGATACGATCGCGTGCATGGATAGAGGGTGTGTTATCTTTCGGGTTTTTAAAGTTGACTCTTCCGCTGGTACTCAAATAGGCGCGCCAGGTCTTGTTACCCGCTCCCGCATCATCTGCAAGATCCTGACAATGCTCATCGGCACCTTCTATACCACCAAAATTAGCGCCATCACCCGCACCGATACTGGTAATGAAAAAGCTCATGGCCGACTTTGCATCGTCGGTGATGGTTGTGTCTTGCGGTTTGTCGCAGGCGCTGACCATAGCCAGCATGATTGAAACTAGAATGATTTTTTTCACAGAAATCTCCAGAAAGATAGTGGACGGTTATCATAGGGGAAAGACTATGTCTTTTGAAGTCGGTTATCTAAATAGATTGCGATGAAAGGCTCTTAAGCTAAGTTGACTATTTTTAAATTTTTATTCGTTTGAGCTGAGAAGCAGGCCTTTTCTGAAAAGTTGACTAGCATTCTCCTCTTCACCAAGTTGTTCCATTAATATACCGAGTTCTTTATATGTTTCGGCCATGGGTTCAACACCAATACTGGCTTCAAAATAAGCTTGTGCTTTACCCCATAGCTCTAGCATTAAACATAGGCGGCCAAGTGTAAGCAGCAGGGTGGGGTTTTTTTCATGTTTTTTTAACAACGCTTCTGCAAAATCAAGCTGAGATTGAGGCATATCAGATCTAACTAAACCATATAGGTAAACAAATTGGTTATCCCATTGTTGTTTAATGGTATTGCGTAATAGTGGTTCTGCAATAGCGTATTGTTTAAACTTAAGCAGCAGCTTTGCATAGTCGATTATTAAATCACGATCGGTTTTGAGTTCTTTAGGGAAATCTTGCCAGGTTGCTGTAATATGGTTTGCATTATCTGCAGTTGCTGCTTGCTGGAGTAAATGAGTAAAAACCAGCTTTTGCAGGCGGTATAATTCTTTCTGGTTGGCGACCTTATTTTTTCTAAGTTCGGGAATAAGAGTTTGTAGCTCATTCCAGCTATTTAGTTTTTCATAAAGTTGCGCAAGCAAATGTAACACATGTGTATGTTTAGGCGATATGGACTTTAAATGTACCAGAGTGGCAAGCGACTGTTCCAGTTGACCATGTGCAAGTTGTAACTCTGCTTGCGTTAGTTCAACAGCAAAGTCTGCATCGGGCATGCTTTGATGCGCCATCGACAGGTAATGGTCACGTCTTTCAGGTTCATTCAACTTTTGTGCTGCGCGTGCCGCAGATAAATAATTTAATAGCGGTGTGTCACTGTTATCCACATTTTTTATTAGTGCCTTTTCGGCTTTTTTCCATTGACCCTGAGCCAGTGCGATTAATCCTTGCTTAGATGCTTTGCGTGCTTTATTAGTTTTAGACTGGTTGTGATGTAGCTTAATAAAGTCGGGTAATGACCAGGTGCGTTTAATGACTTTAATGCTAAGAGCTATAGCAAAGTACAAAATAATCTGTAGAAAAATAAAAAGCGCCAGTGACATTTCAATCGTAGTGTAACCGCGACCAATTAAAATATAGCCATTGTCCTGATAGGCAATAACACCAATAAAAGCTGCGATAACGAGTATGATTAAAAATGTAAAAAGTGTTTTCATGTTTTATATCGTTGTTGCGCTTGTTTTAGAAACAGGCAGGTTTTGTGATGCTTCTGGTTTAGGCGCTGTTTTTGGCTCTACATTTTGTTTTGGCTGCTCTTTATTTTGTTCAGTTTTACCAGGCTCTTTAGCCT
>Ga0316207_10001750_pt1 | contig 25017 bp, 21 predicted proteins | sample 6weekpyrite_MG_FD_204943 | JGI IMG/M metagenome (GOLD analysis project Ga0316207, IMG submission 204943) | Microbial mat bacterial communities from mineral coupon in-situ incubated in ocean water Damariscotta River, Maine, United States -... | ecosystem: Environmental > Aquatic > Marine >... | reverse complement strand
ACTGTAATGCTTCAACAACAATATTTGCAGTTTTCATTTGTTCTGGTTTTAAATGAATAGCGCCTGCTTCTTCGTTATGCCCGCCTTCTTTTTCATCATGATGCTCACCATCTTTATGATCATCGTGTTCCTCATGTGTTTTTTCTTCATTTGCACCATGATGTTCGCCATCTTTATGATCATCATGTTCCTCATGCGCATTTTCTTCCTTTGCGTCATGATGCTCATCGTCGTTATGTTTTTTATTTTCTGTATGTCTTTTTGTGTTTTGCGATGCTGTTTCATTTTCATCGCTACAGGCAGTTAAGGAAAATAAAGCAACTGAAATAAAAAATATTGTAATTAATCGGATCATTTTATTGACTCCTTTGTAGAGTAAAGTTGTAGCCATGATTCAGTTTGAGCGGTTGCGTTCAGCCATGCCAGCCAGCTGGACCAAAGAGTCGTTTGTATTTCAATGCCGGCTGATTGCGTATCGAGATTTTGTTTAATCTGAACAAGGTAGTCGGTGGTACTGAGATCACCTGCACGCCATAATCGTTTAAGTAATTTAAGTTGGCGTTGAATACTGAGTTGGCCACTTGTTTTCCACTGGTTCCAGGCTTTTTGTGTTAATTGATAGTGGCGGGTTTTTGCAATAATATCCTTGCGAATATTACGCCATGCTTGTTGAGCCAGTTGTTCGGCTTGTAAATATTCTCTTCTTGCCACTTCAATTTCAGCGCTATAACTGTTTCGTATATTTAACGGGATAGTGAGCGTGACACCGACAAGATTTTCTTTATCTTCCCTACCACCACGTATTGAGATAGTGGGATCAGCGCTGGCTTCACTCTGGCGCAACTTGATAGTATTTTTGCTTGCCTCAACATTAGAGCGAACAATTTGCATTTGTGGCAAGCTCATAACGAATTGTTCAAACTCATCAGGTAATGTGACTTTTTGAAAATCAACAATCATAGTGGGTAATGCTTTATTAGTTGCTGCATTGACGTTATATAAAGCATAAAAAGCCTGTTCTGCTTCAACATGTTCTGCAAGTACTTTTGCATTATCAAAAATTGACTCACTGTATGCTAATTGAGCAAGATCCAGCTCAACCTGGTTTAAATCACCGGCGGCATGTTTTTGTTTTGCTACATCAAAAAAATTTTTCATTAATGCGAGACGCTGTGCAGACAAATCAGCAAGTTGGCTTTTGTTTTTAAAATCAGACAACACCATCAATAAATCACCGAGTAATTTCTGTCTTTCCTGCTGTAATTTTGCTAAAGCGGCATTAAGTTGGTGACGGGCTATTGCTGTTTTAGCGCCTTGTTGATCACCCCAGTCTATCGTTTGACTTAAACCGATACTTGAAGTTTTAATATCCGTTTCTTCGCCGTCCAGTTCCAGCTCTGGATTATAAATTGCCTTATCCGCCGCGGTGTATTTTGCTCTTGCAGCATTAAATTCTGCTTTTGCGGCAGTAAGTCTTGGGTGAGTTAAAAATGTACGCTGTATGAATTGCTGTAATTCAATCGGAGCCATTTCAAATTTTTTTGTTGAGAGCGTTTGTGCATAACTTACTGGTAAAAAAGCACTAGCTACAAGCAGGATTGCCATAAAACGGCACCTGTGTGTGTTTTTAATAAATAACATTGTCGTAATACCTTAATTAAAATTAACATTCATCAACACAAATCCTGGGCGGATTGATGCTAACAACCTGTAAATCAGATTAAAGGTTTATACGGTTGGAGGAGGAACAGGGGGTTGGTAACTGATTGATGAAGTATTGTTTATTTCTGAAATAATGTTGCTTTCAGGTGTTACGTAAGTATTGACGGTGGTGTTAGAGAGCAAACCAACAAGGTGTGCGCTGGCATGACCACAGTGATCATGGTCATCACTTATATTATTTTGATCACTTAATTGAGTATAAGCCTGATCTTGCGGCTGACTAAACTCAATATCATGAAGTGCCCATGCAGTTTGCGAGAACAAAATACTGATAATTAGAAATGTGAAAAAGCGTTTCATGGCTATTATGGTAGCCTAAGCATCTGATTTAAGCAAAAGTTAGTGGAAAATTTGGTACTTGTGTTGCCTGATATTGATGGAGTTGCAGGGCTAGCTTTGTGTTTGTGAGCTGGTTCATGCGATAAATCTTTCCCAACTGATGATTTCATGACATTTAGTCCTGTTGCGAGGCCGTGGTTTAGTCATCGATCGTCTTGCTGGCCAGAGGGCTTATTACTCACGTGTGAACTTATATACACTAAAGCAAAAGATGGTCAGATTTTTTTTGTAGTACCAGCCACTCTAAATCAAGATCGCTCTCTGTGAGTGGCTGGAGCCTCAAAATTATTTTATTTTTTTCGCTTCGTCCATTCATGGCCAATCCGGTAAAGGATTGGTAGCACAAATAAGGTCAACAGTGTTGATGAAATAATTCCACCAATGACTACTGTTGCCAGGGGGCGCTGAACTTCGGCACCTGTTCCGGTATTGAGTGCCATTGGCACAAACCCGAGGCTTGCGACTAACGCGGTCATTAGAACAGGCCTTAATCGGATCATTGCGCCTTCAATGATCGATGAAACAAGATCGCCGGTTTCGTGCCAAAGGTCTCGTATAAAGGACAGCATAACTAAACCATTTAATACTGCGACGCCTGATAGAGCGATAAAGCCAACGCCTGCAGATATAGAAAGTGGCATGTCGCGTAACCACAGGAAAATAACACCTCCTGTTAAAGCGAGCGGAATACCGGTGAAGATGATTAAGGCATCTTTTAAAGAACCGAAGGCCATCACCAATAGTCCTAAAATTAAAACCAGTGTCAGTGGGACAACAATCGAAAGACGCTTGCTCGCTGATTCCAGTTGTTCAAAAGCACCACCATAATCCAACCAATATCCCGCCGGCAGTTGCACATCTCGATTTATACGTTGCTTTGCTTCTGCAACGAATGATCCCAGGTCACGACCTCTGATGTTTGTTGTCACGACAATTCTGCGCTTAGCATTTTCACGACTGATCTGATTGGGAGCAGGTGCAAGATCAAGTGTTGCAACTTCAGACAGGGGTACATATTCTCCGTTAGCTAATGCAATAGGTAGCTCGGTTAATGCTTCAATGTTTCTTCTAATCTTTTCAGGAAGCCGTACCACAATATTAAAGCGTCGATCACCCTCAAAAATTACACCAGCGGGTTCTCCGCCGATTGCAGTCGCAACCACATCTTGTAATTTTGATACATTCAACCCATAACGGGCAATCGCAGTACGTTTGGGAATGATGGAAAGCATAGGCAAGCCAGTGACTTGCTCAACCCTGATATCTGCCGCGCCGTCCATTGTCTCTAATACTTTCTGGATGGCTTCCGTGGTTGATAGTAATTGCGCAAGATCATCGCCAATAATTTTGATACCAAGATCTGCGCGTACGCCTGAGATAAGTTCATTAAATCGCATTTGTATTGGCTGAGTGAGTTCGTAGTTGTTACCCGGTTGCAAGGCTACGGCATCGATAATTTCATCTGCCAATTCAGAATGAGTTTGATCTGGATTAGGCCATTCACTGCGCGGCTTCAACATCACAAAGGTATCGGCAATACTGGGGGGCATCGGATCGTTAGCGACTTCAGGTGTGCCAATTTTTGAGAATACCGTTTTTACTTGTGGAAATTTATTTATCTGTTGTTCAAGTAATACTTGCATCTCAACCGATTGTTCCAGCCCGGTTCCAGGTGTACGTAATGCCTGCAAGAGAATATCTTCTTCATTTAGCTGAGGAATAAATTCAGAGCCAAGGGTTGTTGCTAACCAGGCTGATAATATGACTAACGTTAATGCGGCTGAGAGTACCAGGGCGCGTATTTTCATTGCTCTCATTAACAGTGGTTTATAGAGCGATTTGGCGGCAACGATAATGCGACTTTCTTTTTCGCTTATTTTACCTGTCATAAACAGTGCCACTGCTGCAGGCACAATGGTCAGAGATAACACCAGTGCAGCCAACAAAGCCATGACCACAGTGGCAGCCATTGGATGAAACATTTTGCCTTCGACACCGGTTAATGAAAACAGGGGAATATACACCACGGTAATAATCGTAACGCCAAACAAACTGGGGCGAATCACTTCATTGGTTGCTTCAAACACAAGGTTGAGACGTTCTTTGAGTTTCAGTTTGTTGTCATTGTTACGCTGTGCTTTAGCAAGTCGGCGAATGGCATTTTCGATAATAATAACTGCGCCATCGACAATTAAACCAAAGTCCAGCGCACCTAAACTCATGAGGTTGGCAGAAACACCTGTTTGAACCATACCGGTTATCGTTGCCAACATCGCAAGCGGTATTACAGCTGCGGTAATTAATGCTGCACGGACATTACCCAGCAAAAGAAAAAGCACAACGATAACAAGCAGTGCCCCTTCAACCAGATTTTTTTGCACGGTTGATATCGCTTTATCAACCAGTGTGGTGCGATCATAAACGGCTTCAACTTTGATCCCTTTAGGGAGAGACTGCTTAACTTCTTGCAATTTTATCGCAACCGCACGTGACACTGCTCGAGAGTTTTCACCAACCAGCATCATTGCGCTACCGAGTACGGTTTCGACACCATTTCGAGTGGCCGCGCCGCTGCGCAGTTCCTTACCAATCGCCACATCAGCAACATCAGATATTTTAACCGGCGTGTTACTAAGAACTTTTACCACTACTTGCTCAATATTTTCTATGCGATTAAGTTGCCCGGGCGATCGCACCAGTAGTTGCTGGCCGTTACGTTCGACATAACCGGCGCCACGATTATTGTTATTGTTAAGCAAGGCCTCGGTGATCTCACTTATAGAGACATTAAATTCAAGCATTTTTCTGGGAGAAGGCGTGACATGGTACTGTTTATCAAAGCCACCAATGGTATTGATTTCGGTTACACCCGGTACCAATGCAAGTTGCGGTTTAATGATCCAGTCCTGGATTTCGCGTAACGCTGTTGCATCATATGGGCTGCCGTCTGCTTGCGTTGCAGCGGGTAAGGCTTCGACGGTATACATAAATATTTCACCTAACCCCGTTGTAATCGGTCCCATTTTTGGCTCGAGCCCGGGGGGGAGCGTACTTTTTATTGCGCTGAGTCGCTGGTTAATCAGGTTGCGAGCAAAGTATAAATCGGTGCCTTCCTCAAATATCACGGTTACCTGCGATAAACCGTAACGCGATAGTGAGCGGGTATAAGCCAGCTTTGGGATGCCGGCAAGAGCGGTTTCAACCGGGAAGGTAATTCGCTGCTCGGTTTCCAATGGCGAATAACCTTGTGCCTCGGTATTAATTTGTACCTGAACATTCGTGATATCGGGTACGGCATCAATGGGGAGTTTTTGATAATTCCAAATACCGATACCAATCAGTATCAAGATCATTGATAACATCAGCCAGCGGCGTTCTATTGAGAGGCGTAAAATAGATTCAATCATGATCGTCTCTCCCTAGTCATCATCTGTTGCAGCTGATTTTTCAAGATCAGCTTTAATGAGATAGCTATTTTCAACTACATACTGGTCGCCGACATTTAGTCCTTCTATTACCTCGGTGAATTGCTCATCACTAAGGCCGAGCTTTAACGGGCGGGCTTCATAACGATTGCCTTGTTGAACAAACACCACCTGCTGATTTTGAAAAGATTGTAATGCACGGTTATAAACTACCAGGGGAAGCTGAGATTTTTTTATTACAACTTTGCCTTCGAGTAATAATCCCGGTGTCCATTGACCACCGGCGTTATCCAACGGGACTCTTGCGAGCATAAAGGGTTGGCCATTGTTATTTGGAAGCAAGTGTTTGATCACAGAATCTGATGTGCGAATATCCGAAGAAGCAGTAACCGGTTGCCCGATCGAGATTTTGTGTGCTTGAGTTGGGAAAACTCGAAACTCAACCCAAATCTGATTGTAATCAGCAACAGTCATTAACACTTGTGCTTGTGCCTGTTCACCTGGATTACCGTTTCGAGTTGTGATCACACCCGCGAGCGGTGACCTGAGAGTGTAGCGCTTTAAGCTTTCGCTTGATTCAATTTCAACCAGTACGTCTCCCGCTTTTACATGATCACCAATGTTGGCCCGGACTTTAGTAATGGTGCCTGGATAGCTGGCGCGAATCTGGCTGACCTTGCCAGGGTCGGCAATTGTTTTGCCGTAAAGCGTAATGGTCTGGTTGATTTGGCCCGAGCTGGCGGTCTTACTTTTTATACCCGCTTTGGCCGCGATGTCGGGAGTAATTTCAACACGGCCTTGCTCTGCATTCTCGTTATGAGCTTCTTCATGTTCTGCTTCAGATTCCGCAAAGCTGGAGTTTATCGCGCCAAAAAATGAAAGGGCAGTCAATATAAGAAGTGTTGATAATGATTTTAAAATACGGTTATGTTTCATTGTGGTAGTCCTGAAAATTTATTAGGTGCGTTATATTGTGAGGCAGGCAAAGGTTCTGCGGTCAGTTGCTCAATATCAGCGCCATAGCGTAACGCTGCTGATCCGGCTTCAATCAGGGTTCGACGTGCCGCGATCAACTCTTGTCTGGCAGTCATATAATCCAGATAACTATAACGACCACGTTGATAGGCCTTTTTCGTTTCTTTAAGTGCCTGCTCTAAAAATGGAATAATGTTGCTCTGGAGATCTTTTGCGGTAATGATTGCTTGCTGACGATTAGCGTAGGCACGAAACAATTGTGTATGCAATTTGAGAAGGCTTACTTCTTTTTGAACTAACACTTCGTCACGCGCGGCCATCGCTGAGGCGGTTGAACCCGAACTACGTTTTGACGAAAAAAGAGGAACACTAAACCCAGCTGTGATCGCTGTATTATCCGTTTCCTTAAATTGCCTGAGTCCGATAGACCAGCGGATATCGGTACTTGCCTGTGTTTTAGCAAGGCGTACTTCTTCTTCTTTGAGTCGCTCTTCTGTAGCAAAAACTTGAATAACTGGATTTTGTTTAACCCTGGCATAGAGCTTCTGAAATTCAACATCTTTACCAAACTGGTATAAGTTGCCCTCAACCATTGAAAAAGAGGGCGTTTTCTCTCCCCATAAAGCCGCTAATGCAATCTTAAAATATTCCAGTTGTTGTCTTTCTGATGAGACAGTAAGTCGAGCTTGTCCAGCCGCTGCCTGCGCACGTTTAACTTCAGCTTCAGGTGTCGCCCCTCTTTGCGCCCGTTTTGTCACTTCACTAAGCGTGTTCTGCGCAAGTTGCTCACCTTCTTCAGCAAGGGATACACGCTCTTGTGCAGCAAGAATATCAATATAACGACGGGTAACTTCACCGAGTAGTTCAAGGACTTTGACCTGGCGCCGGGCCTCAAGCCGGGCATGGTTGCTGTTTACAACATTAATGCGAGCCGTTCGTTTATCTCCCATTTCAATAACGGATGATAAAGATACTGTTAACTCAACGTTATCTGCTCCATTAAAATTGCCGGTTCCTGAAAAATTTTCAGCTTCAAAACCTACTTCATAAGCAGGGCGTAAACTTGCCGTTTCTCCCTGACCATCAAGGGCAAGATTACGGAATTCGAAAACCTTTAGCGAAGGGTTTTGTTCGAGCGAATATTTGATTGCCGAGGAAAGCGTGAGTTTATGCTCCACTTGATCAGCTTGAGTTGATGCCCAGGGAATGAGCATTAACAAGCTTAAATAAAGCAGCCATCTCCTGTATATAAAAAGAGTGCTTGCACCATTGTTAGGTGTGTTGAATGAGTAAAACATGTGTGTTTAATCCTGGGTTTCTAAATAATCTAATGAATAACTTCATTGTCAAAGCAAAGAAGTTTCGGTTTTTTTTAATGCATAAGATTAAATTTTAGGGGGGCGCAAAAAAGGGGGGCGTAGTATTTCGATGATTGATGACTCGTAGTCTGTGAGCAAGTGCCCCAGACCATCGAAAGAGGTGTTTAGATTAACGGTAAAAAGCGCGAGATAGCAGCAACCGCAATCAAGACAGTCAACTGCTGTGAAGTTTAGAGTTTGATTTGTCCTGCTTTTTGCAGAAGCTGCGTCGATTTCATTGAGAAGCTCGAGCTGATAACTGAGCCCATTATCTGCCGCGCCGAATTGATCAAGCGAAGGTAAACCTGCCACGGCCATCAGTGATTGCCCTGTAATCAGTAATATCAGAAGATAATGTAGTCCGCTACGAAACATACATTACCTTCAGATCGACACAAACATATAACTTAGCGGATTTATGATACACAGGACTTATCCTCATCAGCCAAATGCATCGTCTTTTTCGCTTCTTTAATAATGCCAAAACTGGAATGAAGCACAATAACGGCAATCAAACCGCCAACAAACCAATCTGGCCATGGTGCATTTAGCCATGCCACTAGCCCTGCCGATACTAATACACCCACATTGGCGAGCATATCGTTACGCGAACAGATCCAGCTCGCTTTCAAATTCACATCACCTTTCCTGTGTTGATACAGGAAAGCAAAACTGATGATGTTCACAGTTAATGCCAATAATGCGATTGAAAATATAAGTTGCGGTTGCGGTTCGCTACCCAGCCAAATGCGCCTTCCGACATCCATTAAAATTAAGGCTCCCAAGGAAAATTGCAGGTAGCCATTTAATAAAGCGGCACGGGCCTTATGGCCTATGCTTCGTCCTACAGCGTAGAGGCTTAGTGAATAAACCATTGCATCAGCCAGCATATCAAGCGAATCGGCCAATAAGCCACTGGAATCTGCCAACCACCCCGCAATAAACTCGACCACAAACATGCCGAAATTCAGGATCAAAACAACCCATAGGAGCTTCCTCTCTTGCTCATTACGAGCCTCACTGGCACAACAATCTGACATAACACTCCGGTTAACAATTGATTTAATGGATAGATGGAGGCATGATAAACCTTCCAGTTACCAGAAGGTCAAGCAGCATGAAAATTAGCCAGCTCGCTAAGCTATCCGGCGTTCCCAGTAAAACCATCCGTTACTATGAGGAAATCGACTTAGTGCCTAATGCCTCCCGAAATAGCAATGGCTACCGTGAATACGGCCAAGCTGATGTTGAACGTTTAGCATTCATTCGACGATGCCGTGAGCTGCAGATTCCCATTGAGCAGATAAAAAAACTGGTGCAAGTGCGAATGGATGAAAAGGCACCCTGTAAGGAAGTCGATTTGCTCATTGCTCGGCAGTTAGAAAATGTGCGACATACCATGGTTGAGTTGGCATTACTGGAAGAAACACTCAGTACATTAGCGAATTCTTGTCAAAATGATATCGTAGGTGACTGCGAAATTCTGAACCGCTTGCAACATGACATTGAACAGTAAGTTATATTTAATTCATGCTCGTTTAAAAAATATTGGTTATTTGTAATTCAATTTAAGTAACGGCTTTCTTTACATTTTTCAATACATCATCTACTTGCATAAAGGTACAGTGCTGTGTTGCTTAATTGAGCCCGCGATCCAAAACTAATATTTTCATAATTAATCCATACCATTATCCGGTTCGAATCTGGGCGTAGCTACTATATTTTAAAGGCTTAGATTTTTATCTTGGCTTTTTTTTGCCTGTAGATTGAGTATACGGGCCGATTTTATGTGTCATATTTGTTGTCATTGAATTATGTGTATTTTTTGCATGATGCTTGAGCTGGATCAAACATACCTCTTGAAATAATTCGAAAAAAAGAGCACTTTAGATTTATATTCCAAACTGGAATTTTCTTAATAAATAAAAAATACGGGGTTCTCTAATCTTAAGGATTAGATGCTTACTTTATCCGTGGTAGCTATTCTTTCCTGTTTCTTTGGGAGTAAATGTGCTTACTTTTAATAAATATTTCGTCCAACTATTGTTAGCTGTTTTGCTCGTTACGTTTTTTTCATCGGCTTATGGGATGGAGCGACGTCGGGATCAGTTTATTAAAGAGCCGGGTCATTACATCATACCTCTTCCTATTAGCCTTCCTGGTATAGGTGATGCTTTATCAGTTCTTGGTGTGATAAGTAATGCGAATGATAGTTATACCGACTACGCTGCTTTTGTTATCGCCGGTGATATTGAAGGTTTCGGTGGAGCCGTTACGGATATACATCTTATAGATAGGACCTTAACAGCCGAGGTTGCAATGCAAAAGCTCGGTAAGGTAGCGATCAATAGTTACGATAGTCGAGGCATGCCAGGTGATAAAGATGATTTTAGTATTCTGGAGTTAGATGATGCACAAACTATAACAGCACGCCTTAGAGGATCATTTTATGATCGCATGATTGAGCTCCAGGCACTGGTAATTAATAATGAATATCACCTGGCGAACCTGCGTGATAAGGATGGCAACCTGATCCTGGATACCCGTGACAGTGAAACAACGGATAGTCAAATTTATAGTGCCAGTTTGCAATTCGATTGGACTGATGATTTTCAGGATCCGCGCAAGGGTATACGCTACGGAATTTCACGTTGGTGGACGGATGATAAATCTGTTGGAACATCCGAGTTTTATCAGCAAGAACATAACCTGACTGCTTATATTCCCATCAGCCGTATTAGTACCTGGGCCTTTAACTATTTTATCTCGGATGCTTTTGTAACACGCAGTGGTGATACTGATTTTACCTCGGTCGAAAACCGCCTGGGCCTGGATTGTAACGCCCCCAATCTGTCAGCTTCGCAGCGCACTAAGTGCCAGCAAGTTGTTAACAATACTATCGCTCATAACCGCTATGGTACTGCGGCAAGCATGGGCGGAACTTCACGTCTTCGTTCCTACCCTGAAGGTCGTTATTCCGGTGCACATGCACAATTTTATGGTACAGAGTTCCGTTGGAACCTGACCGAAGAATACAAACCCTTCAATATTGGTATTGCCAAGGATATCCGCACCGGAGTTCAAATTGCATTTTTTTGGGAAAGAGCCTCTGTAGCTGATGAAAAAGATAAATTGGGTGACACCTGGCGTGATTCATATGGTATTGGTGGTCGGCTTGTGACGACTTCGGGCCTGGTGTTCCGGGCAGAAATTGCGACAGGAGATGAGGGAGTATCAACAGTCATGTTCTTTAACTATCCCTGGGCTGACTTTTAAAAAATCTTAGTAGACGCATATCATAAAAAAAATAATAAACTTATAGCTGGAGTTTGATCTCATGAATTCATTAACCGCTGTAGCCTAAATCACTGTCCGGTTATGCATCTACATAGAATAAGTTGTGGTGAACTACATTTTAAAATGCATCAGTCAGGGACGCAGAAGTAAAACATATGTCACGCAATGAAATTAAGAATTTTCAAGATATACCTAATGTTGGTAAAGCTATTGAAAAGAATTTTATTCTTTTAGGGATAAAGGAACCCATTGAGTTAATAGGCAGGGATCCTTATCAAATGTATAGTGATCTTTGCAATGCTACATGCAAACAACATGATCCATGTGTCATTGATGTGTTTATTTCTGCAGTAAGATATATGGAAGGCGGGTCACCCAGAAAATGGTGGGAGTTCACTAAAGAGCGTAAGAAAAAATTGGGTAATAATTAATGAACCCACAAGCTTATCCTGATATGAATAATACTAAAGACAAAAAATTGATTATCTCAGGACTGTTTGCTGCACCTTTTTACTTAGTGCTAATTTTTACACTGGGTGTATTGGAACCAGGGTTTAGTCATCTCACTAAACCTATGAGCCTGCTTGGCGGTGTCCCAGGTATTCGTGGGATGATTTTTAATGTTGGTGTTGCGTTTACAGGTGTCCTTGTCATTATTTTTGGACTTGCGCTTTGGCGAAAACTACCAGTGAAGATTAGTGCGAAGATTGCTTTCATATTATTTGTCATGGGTGGAGTTGGTTTGATTGGAGCGGGGATGTTCCATTGCAATGAGGGCTGCAAAAATATTCTGATTGAGCCGAATATTGTTGGTCGATTGCACTCTGTCGCATCTTTGTTGACGGGCATGGGAACGGGGTTGGCACCTTTTTTCGTTTGGGTGGCGATACGTGGCAGCACTAATTGGAAAAGCTTTTCTATGCCGACGTTAATGGCTGCCATTTTTGCAAATCTGACAGGAATTATGTTTTGGATAACTTTCTCTACAGGTTTCCGCCTGGTTTCTGTGGAAGGACTGATTCAGCGTCTGGGTTTTGTGATTGTGTTGATCTGGATGTTCTTTATCGCCATGAGGCTATGGCGACCGTTGTCCCATGATAAATAATCAAGAATTTTTGAACTTAATGAAAAATAAAATCAGACTGTAGGAAGTATAATAAGCCCGAAATCGAATATAACGGGACTTTCTTTGATATAATTAATTGCTGATAAAAGTGTATTGGAACTGCTTATTTTAAGCTTCACTGCATAGGTCACTAATTTAGGTCATCAGTTAATTTTTCAGGATATCTCTTCCCAGTACAGCATGAATTCTATGTAATATGGATTCTTACATAAAAAGGAATGAGTGGAATATCCGTTAAAAAATTTATTCAAACAGCTAAAGGTAATTAATTTGTTAAAGTATTTAAATGATTATCTTGATGCTATGGGAAAGAGCTACTTTTTTTCCCTGGTATTGGGGTTAAGTTTTGTATTAGGTGTTTTTGATTACCTTGTAGGGCCAGAGCTTTCGCTTTCGGTATTTTATACTATACCTATTATGTTGGCCGTGTGGTACGGCGGAAAAAGTGTTGGTGTAACTGTCGTTATTTTTTCTGTCGGGATGTGGTTAGGGATAGAGCTTGCGGCAGGCAATGATTTTTCTTCTTCCCTGATACTTATTTTGAATACCTTGGTCAGACTGGCTTTTTTTTTCATTATTCTTTGGTTGTTGTTAATTATTCGTGAAAAATTGAAATTGGAAGAAAGCCTGGCAGATACAGATCCTTTGACAGGTTTAGCTAACCGACGTTTTTTTCAGGAACAACTAGAGCGTGAATATGTCAGAATTCACCGTTACCCTGAGGCGCTCACGATCGTCTATCTTGATTTGGATAACTTTAAATATGTTAACGACTCTATGGGGCATGAGGCAGGGGATGAGCTATTAATAATAGTTAGCCAGACTTTGTCGTCACATATAAGAAGTTCAGATTTTGCTGCTCGCTTAGGTGGGGATGAATTTGCAGTGATGCTACCGAAGTTAGAATATGAAGCTGCCATTCCTTTAATCAAGAAACTACAAAATGAATTATTAAGTGTAATGCAGGCTAATAATTGGCCAGTGACTTTTAGTATCGGTGCAGTCACTTATAACGAAGTTATGGAATCTGGCCGGGACATGATTAAAAAGGTTGATAACTTAATGTATAAGGTTAAGAAGTCAGGAAAAAATAATATTAGCCATGTTGTTTGGCCTGAGCGTTCAAGTTAGCTTACTTTTTACCGAAGGATGATACGGCTAACTTATTTTTATAATTATTTAAAAGTAGATTGAGTTATCTATAAGATAAATTATGCTTAATTTTCACGATACTTCGCTTTAGCTATCCAGAGGTTGTTTACCGCCTGGGTGAATACTGCGCCGCTATCTTGTATTGTGGTTTATGATTTGTGTCGGGAAACTAACGCATCCTTTCTGCAAATTAGTTTTTTGTTATCGCATTATTTGCAAAACCAACCCCTGCTTCAGTATAAATATCAAATACAACGTTTGCGCCAGCCTCTTCTAATAACGGTACTTCGTCCCTATATCTTGCCGTTGCAGCGATATGCCCAGAGTAAGAAATTTCCCGGAGTTGTTCCAGTACATCTAAACCCGCCTGAAGATTGGGTAACGCTAGCATGACCAGTTTGATACTGTGATCTTTTTCAATTTTTTCCCAGAAGTCAGCATCGCTTGGATCGCCATGCAATACTTTTCGGCCTTTGGATTGATGCCGGTTAACAACATAGGAGTCAAAGTCTACACCAACAACGGTTTCGCCATGACTTTCACGCATTTTGTCATAAGCACCACTACCGACCCGGCCCATGCCGAAAATAGCAATCGTTGCACCTTGTGTATCTAACAACATGTCATCAGGTAGTCTTTGCTGGCTTTGGAGTTTCATCAAGTATGATTTGAATTTTCCATAAAATTTATCATCGATGTTATTGATGGGGGATATAACGATAAAAGAAAGCGAGAGAGCGACTGCCATAACAACTAACCAGTCGGGGTTCATCCAGCCATTGGCCACGGCTATCGCAATAACAATTAAACCAAACTCACTGTAGTTACTTAAGTTTATAGTCGCCAGCAGAGACGTTCTTGCGCGTAATTTGAAACGCGTCATTAAGGCAAAAAACAGTGCTGACTTCATGGTGATAAAAGGGACCAGTAATATCCCGATCACCAGGGCTTCGAGTGAAAGCTGGCCGGCCATACCAATCGTGAGAAAGAAACCAACCAGGAATAGATCTTTAAAGCCCAGCATCGACTTAAACAGTTCGGTGGATTTTGGATGGGTGGAAATTAAGACCCCCATAATTAAGGCACCAAGATCACCTTTTATGCTAACAAGTTCAAATAGCTCAGCTCCACCTAAGGCGAGAACGAGGCCATATAAAACTAATAATTCACCATGGCCTGTTTTTTGTAGCATGTGGTGGAATAAAGGGCGCAATGGGATCAATAAAAATAACAACAAGGCCCACCAAGAAGGAATCTTACCGACTGAAACCGCGAGAAAAATGACGGCTGCAATGTCTTGCATAACCAGAATACCAACAGCGATTCGGCCATGAAGCGATCTCATTTCTCCCTTGTCTTCCAGTGTTTTCACAACGAAGACGGTGCTTGAAAAACTGAGTGCAAAAGCCAGTAATAATGATGTCTGAAGATCCATCTCGGAAAAGAGCGAGATACCGGTTAAGCTTAGACCAAAGATCAGGACACCAAAAACTGCGATGATGGTTCCGACGTGTAACATGGTCACCGCCCATACTTGAGGCCGTATCAGGACCTTGAGGTTTAATTTTAAACCGACTGTAAATAACAATAGCGTGATACCGATGTCGGCTAATTTTTGTAATGATTCACCACTTGTAATGCCGAAATAATTGAGCACAAAGCCAGCTATTAAAAATCCAACTAATGGCGGAAGGTTTATCAGGCTGACCAGGAGCCCCAAAATAAATGCGAGTGCAATCCAGGTAACGTCACCAAGTGCAAGTGCAACCCATTCAAAATCCATAGACCCATTACCTGTAAAATTTTAGTTAAGCATGCCTTAAAGCAGCATTTTGAGACAGAGTATATCCTAACTGATAAGCGCTAACTTATTAAAACAGATAATAAGCTGATGCCTTTCATTGATGATGTTAATTTTATTCCCCCTAACTGGTGGGGATAAGCGGTGACCTGGCTGGATCGCTTGGTCGAGGGATGCTTATTTTCTAACGGGTTGTTGACGGTTTAAGTCAGTTAAATTTTTAGCGGCTGTTTTGAAATAACCATTCCCTGGCGGTTTCTGTGATAGCGCTTATTGCAGGATGAGAAATTTTACGTTCGACAGAGATGGCGTAAAATTGTTCCTGTATTTCATCTGTTTGTCCAATGGCAGTGACGTCATATTGCCTTTCAACTTCTTCTGCAATGGGGGTGGGTGCCGTGAATATGCCCGTTCCCGTTCTGCCGAAGGCCTTCATCAAAGCGCTATCATCAAATTCGCCGACGATGTAGGGATGGATATGTTGCTTATCAAGCCATTGAATTAACTGGTTGCGCGCTACGGTCACTTCCCCGGGTAACAGCAATGGCATTGCATTGAGGTTTTGTGGAAAGTTGGGTTTAAGTTTACTGGCAAGTGATGCCGAGGCAAAAAAGGTGACACCACAATTACCGAGAGGATGATTGAAGCCGCGTACATTAACTGACGAAGGAATGGGGCCGTCAGCAATAACAAGATCCAGTTTGTGGATGGCGAGTTGAGCTAATAATGAATCGACCGAACCCTCACGACAAATAAGCCGTACAGGCTCGGCTAATTGAAGTGCAGGGGCGAGTAGCCGATAGGTGATGGATTTGGGGACAACATCGGCTATCCCCACTTTAAATGAAATGGCTCTATTTTCGGGCAGGTTATGTAACGCCTCTTCTAATTCACCCCCGAGTGAGAAAATTTCGTCCGCATAGCTCAGCACCAGTCGCCCGGTTTCGGTTAATTCTAAATTTCTTCCTACCCGGGTAAACAGGGTTTCATTTAAACTTTCTTCCAGCAGGCTAAGCTGGCCACTAATAGTTTGAGGAGTAATATGAAGTTTTTCACTTGCCCGGGCGATACTGCCTGCTTTGGCAACGACCCAGAAGTAATGTAAATGTTTGTAGTTCATGAGAATACTATTGTTCGTAAAATACGATGATTATAGCAGTTATATTCGACTTTTTCTTATCTCATATAGGCTGTAGTATCGGCTCAAATATGGGGATTTGTTTACCCATTTTAAGACATTAAACAGGTGAAGCTATGAAACGAATTATGTTATTTATTATGACCAATATTGCCATCATGGTGGTGTTGAGTATTACTTTGCGCCTATTGGGCGTTGACAGCATATTGGCTGAAAATGGCTCAGATCTTAATATCCAGGCATTAGTCATCCTTTCAGGTGTTATTGGTTTTGGCGGCGCTTTCATTTCTTTGCTAATTTCTAAATGGATGGCAAAACGCATGACGGGTGCGGTTGTGATCACGAATCCACGTAGCAATATGGAAAAGTGGTTAATCAGTACGGTCGAAAAACAAGCCAAAATTGTTGGCATAAAAATGCCGGAAGTAGCCATTTTTCCGACTTCGGCAATGAATGCTTTTGCTACCGGTGCAAGTAAAAATAATGCATTAATGGCGGTTTCTCAGGGTTTATTAGACAACATGGCTCAGGGTGAGATTGAAGCGGTTGTTGGCCATGAAATGAGCCATATCGCGAACGGTGATATGGTAACAATGGCCTTGATTCAGGGCGTGGTAAACACCTTTGTTATTTTCTTATCGCGTGTTATCGGGCATGTCGTTGATCGGGTCATTTTAAAAAATAATCAGGGCCATGGTATTGGATACTTTGTCAGTGTGATAGTTGCGCAGGTCGTATTATCGATACTTGCTTCAACAATCGTGATGTATTTTTCGAGAAAGCGAGAGTTCATTGCAGACACAGGCGGTGCGGATTTAGCTGGTCATCATAATATGATTAATGCGTTAAAACGTCTTGGGCAGGTTGAACCTGAAGCCTTACCCGAACAGATGGCGGCCTTTGGTATTAATGATAAATCGGGCATTATGGCTTTGTTTTCTTCACACCCTCCGATTGAGGCAAGAATCGAAGCGCTGGAAAAAAGAGCGGCGAATCGTAAAGGGTAGAGGAAGTACTCCTGTAAACGGGAAGCAAAGAAGGCTCAGATTTCATCTGGGCCTTTTTTATGTCAAAAATTTACGGATGATGCTCTTCGCGGCGATGTGTACATCGATACTGCTTAAATCAGATTCATGTTCTCCTTCTGCGGGTGTAAAAGCCAGCCTTTTGTCTTCGCTATTTAAGGTTTGCCATCTTAGTGGCGTAGCTGAACGACGGCGTTGATAAAAGGCGGCTGTTGGCCGGTTTAATGCGCCGGCAATATGTAGTGGTCCTGTTGAGGCACTGATAAAAAGATCACAGCATTGAATTAATTTTGAAAAATGAATAAGACCTTCGGTTGAGTGATAAACGCTATGAGGAATATTTTTTATATGTTGTGACAGTTCAGTTGCCTTTTCCAGCTCGCCGGGACCCGCGGTGATCACAAAAGAGAGTGTATTTGAAATATTAAGCTCTTCAATTAAATCTGCATATTGTTTTAGAGAAAGGTTGGTTGCTGAGCCGCCTGTTCCTGGGTGAACAAAGATCAATTTATTATGTTGATCTATTTTATATTTTTCATGAAAATTTTCTCGAATTTTTTTAACCTCTGAATCATCAAACTGTAAGTAAGGCGCTTGTAGAGGAGGTGAACTTGTTAGGTTGTTATCTGCAAGGTAATGTTTTATTAAATCAAGGTTATATTCATACTCCGGTTTTAATGATTTTGAGCGCCTTTGTGTTAAACGCTGGTTGTAGAATATTTGTGCTATTTTAGTTGCAGACGCTAAACGGTATTTTACCCCTGATGCAAAGGCCAATAAGCCAATTCGTGTTGTGGAATAGAGCGTTATAATCGCATCATATTTTTCATTACGTAAAGTTTTTAATAACAGGTATTGTTGTGCTAAAGTCGAGTCTGAAGTGGGATCAATGATAGCTTTATCTATGTAAGGGGACGTCTTCGCCAATTCGCTTGTATAATCAGGCACTAAGGCGTGAACCTCTGAGTCCGGAATAGCGGTTTTTAATAATTTATAAGATGGCAAACTGAGTATAAAATCCCCCAGTTTGTCGTTTCGGATAATAAGAATTTTCATCTGAATATAATATTGCTCTCACTGAAATGAACGACCCTGACTAATATTACGCAATCGCTGAGTAAAATAATATATTTTAATCTTCATACACGCATTTTTTTAAATTATGAATAGAAAATACTAAGGCATCAAAAGATGAAAGTACTTCAGGTTTGTATGTCTCACGGTTTTGGTGGCTTAGAACTGTACGTTTTAAATATCATAAATTATTTTGAAAAAAATAATCGTGACTATAATATTGTTACAGCAAAGAAATCATTTATATTTGATAAATTAAAGGCTATAAATATTGTAGCCAATACCTTTTCTTCTCCTTTTCATCATTTTCCGGTTATTTCAGCGGTTAAACTTGCCCGCTATATCGATAAAAATAAAATTGATGTTGTGCATGCACACTGGAGTAAGGACCTTTTACTTGTGGTGCTGGCTAAAATATTCAGTCGGCGAAAAATTCGTTTGGTTTTCACCCGCCATATGGCGATTAGTCGAAAAAAGGGAGATATTTATCATCGCTTTTTATATCGATATGTTGATGTATACATTGTAACTACACAGGAGCTTTACAATAATGCGATTAAGAATCTCCCGATTGATGAAAGTAGAGTGCATCTTCTTTACCTCGGTGTTCCCGTTGTTGAGCACAGTTTAAAAAAATGTCAGTCTTTCCTTCATGAAAATGGTTTGAATGAAAATATATTTTGTTTAGTTATTTTTGGACGAATAGAAGAAGGGAAAGGCCAGCATTTTGTGATTGAGGCGGTTAATAATTTAAAAAAACAAGGCCGACAGATCCAACTTGCAATAATTGGTCATATTATGGATCAAGATTATTACACTATGCTTGAGAGCAGGGTTAAGAAATATAATCTTGAAAAAAATGTTTTTTATTTAGGTTTCCATAGTCATCCACCCAGTATTATGTCTTGTTTTGATGCCGTTGTATTAGCGACAAAGTGTGAGACATTTGGTTTAGTCTTACCTGAAGCGATGAGAGCGGGCGTTACGGTTATTGGTTCTGACTGTGGCGGTGTTCCCGAAATTATTGAACATGAAAAAACCGGCTTATTATTTGAAACAGAAAATTCAGATGATTTATCTAAACAGCTATTAAAAATAGTTGATGATAAAAGTGTTTGTAGCAAACTGGCTTTAGCCGGCAAAAATGACGCGGATAAACGTTTTTCCGAAGAAAAACACTTCAAAAATTTAATCAAGTTGATGGTCGCGGAGTAATTTAATCTTAACCGGCGATCTCGTTTAACGCATTAAGCACATCCCCGACCTTGGCGGGTTCAGTCTCTCCATTGACGACAGCCTTATGTTTTCCAAATAATGGGGTGTATCCAAAAACATGTGAGCTGATAGGGTAAATACATACTGTTGGTGTGTCTGCGGCGATTGCCAGGTTTCGCATACCGGTATCATTAAGAACAACGGCCTGGGCATGGCAAATCAATGATATTGCTTTGGGACCGGACTCTGACATTGAAAAATTTTCTTTGTTACCCACTCTTTTTTCAATTATTTTTGCGGTTTCTAATTCCCAGTCTGCGAGACCGGGAATAAGGATGTGTTGAGTATTCGGGTATTGTTCACAGGATTTATTAATAAGCTCGGCCATTAGTTCAGGTGGCCAGCATTTTTCGGCTGTAGAGGCTGTTGCGAAATATGAAATATAGTTAGTCTCAATAATTTTTTCAGGTAAAGGATAAGCGTAGTCTAAAGGCCATTGATGCCTGACCCCAAGTACATTAGCTTGTTCCAAAAATGTTTCTGCTTCGAAGCGGTAGTGAGCCCGGGGAATGGCGACATCATATAACAGACGCTCAAGCCCTTTATGCTTAAAGCCAACTTTTAAAGTTGCTTTAGTAAAGAAGGTTATCCAAAAAGAACGCGATGTTGCTGTAAGATCAAAAAGAATATCCTGATCGCCTAAATCCTTATAACTTTTTAAACTTTCCCGAAAACCATATTTTTTTTCATTACCCTTAGCAATATGAATTTCATCGATTAGATCGTCAGGTATGCCTTTCATGTAATTCGATACAACGCTGAGAATGATTTTAGCCTTTGGAAATGCTTTTCTGATTTCAATCAAAAAGGGCCTGGTTTGAATTAAATCGCCCAAGGCAGCATGTTTAATCACTGCAATGCGAGTGACCTTATTTTTATCAAGTGTCTCTGCTTTAGCAAAGGCATTTTTTGATAACCAGGTTTGTTTTGCCGCCCAAATTTTCATTATGAAAATACCTAACTAATTTTATTGATTAATTTATCAACAATACACTTAACATCGTTTATTGTGATCATCTTCATTGCCCACTCATCTCGCACGCGGGTTCCCCATGCCAGCTCTGAAACAGGTTTACTGTGTTTTCTTAAAATTGCTTCAGGGTATTTATTAACCGTCGTCTCTGCGCTTAAATATGGTCTGGCCCTGTCCGGATTAGTTGTTGCGTATAAACCAACAACCGGCGTTTGAACTGCTGTTGCAAAGTGCGCCGGGCCTGAATCAGGGCTAATAATAAATTCTGCATTTTTAATAATATGTAATAACTCTTTTATGCTTGTTTTTCCAATTAAGTTAATGGGTGTGTACTTCGTTAACGCCATTATTTCTTCTGCATAATGTTGTTCTGTTGCAGAGTTTCCACCACTTAATACGACATCCATATTATAATTTTCATAAATATAATCGGCGATAGCCGAATAACCTTCTACGCTCCAGTTGCGGTAGGCTTTGCTCGAGCAGGGACTAATAATAATATATTTTTTTCTTGCTTGAAAAATATTATCCAGATTTTTAACTTCCTGGTTTGATACAGGGATGTCCCATGTATAGTGTTTTTTTTCTATACCTATTGCCTCGGTAAAGCCAAAGAAACTATCTATTACGTGTTGATTAGGCTGATGTTTTATTTTTTTATTGGTGAATAACCACTGCGCATCTTTTGCTCTTTTCCTGTCAAAGCCAATTTTAGTGTTTGCTTTTATTAGCAGGCTAACGAGGCTGGCTCTCAACGACATTTGCATATGTAATAAAATATCAAATTTTTTCTTTTTTAGTTTTTTTCTGACGTCCCAATAAGCACTGAAACCTGAACTTTTATCAAAAATAATAAATTCAACATTTTTCAGCCCCTTAACAAGTTCATATTCAACTTTACCTATAATCCAGGTAATTTTTGTATTTGGCCATTCTTTTCTAATAGTATGAAATACAGGCAGGGTATGGCTTATATCGCCAAGTGCAGAGAGACGTAAAATACAGATAGAATTAATGGTAGCGGCAGGCATATTTTTATTTTTGCCAGTTGTTAGATTGCACAGCCTGGAAAGCTGTTTGATCAATGGTTAAAAGGATACGTTCGAGTTTGTCTTTAGTATTCTTCTTTAATTCCTGGTGTTTAAGAGTTTTAGCTTCAGTTACTTTTTTTAGGGTATGCATAAGATAACCTTCGTTATTAACGATTCCGGTTATATTGCCGGCATAAAGATAAGCAAAAGCATTATTATTGTTTTTCTTGCGTAGCAGTGACTTTCCAATTGCCGAGTAACTATCCGAGATTTGTAACAAATCAATGATGGTTGGCATGATATCCAGGTGGGAGCAGATAACATCATTTATGCCGGTTTTTATATGTTTAGGTGAATAAATAACAAAGGGCACATGAAACTGTTCAAGTGTTGTCCCCTTGTGGAAATGACCTAATGTGTGATCTGCGGTGAAGAAAAAGATAGTGTCGTCAAACCAGGGTTGCTGTTTTGCTTGTTGCATAAACTGGCCAAGTGCCCAGTCGGAATAATATAGTGTGTTAAGAAATCCATTTTCACTATTCTTGCCATGAGGAAATTTCTTAAATTCAGTTGGTAAGGTGCCATAAGGCGCATGTGTCGTGCCGGTAAAGGTGAAATTGATAAAAGGTTTATTTACGGTTGATAGGTGACTTATCACTTTATTAAAGGTTTCATAATCCCAGCCAAACCAAAATGAGTCAGGATCAGCATAATCAAGCTTTAATTCCATATCTTCCATGCCAAAATAATTTTCAAAACCTGTTGCTGCCGATATGCCATCAATATGAAAAGAAGTACGTCGTGAACTTTGTGTGAATACGGTATGGTAGTTATGTTTTTTTAGTAAAGAGCCGAGTCGGGTAAACTTACTATTTTCCAGTCCCCAGCCCAAGCGCGGCATATCAATTAAGTTGGGAACACCGGTTAAAACGGCCTGAAGCCCTTCGATGCTTCGTTGACCATTTGCATAGAAGCGGTTAAAACTAAGCCCTTGTTTTACAATTTTATCAAAATTTGGCGTCACCCCGTAGTTATTTCCAGCCAGGGCATCGATATATCTATAGCTCCAGCTTTCCAATAAAACGATAATAATATTTAATTTTTTTTCTGTGCCATGAGTAAACTTTTTTTGAAAAGGGTAATTATCACTGTGTTGGTATAAACCTATTTCGTACGCTTGTTTTTTTAACTGTTCCTTTTCGTAAAAATGGTGAGAAACGGACGGTTTTGCATTAAAGGAGCGTAGTGAGCTATACGCACCGTTGAGCGTTAAATTTCCCTGGCTTGCATTACCGGAAGAAAATGCATTAACAACATGAATGGTTTTACGCTGGGTTCCGCCACGTATACCAATAACAAGAATAAAAAAGACCAGGGTAAATATTGCTAATCGTTTGCTTAGACTATTTGAGGGGGGGGAAACAGAATTTACTGGCAGAGCTTTTTTCCAAAGGAGGGCGAGACCAGCTGAAAATGCGAGAAAAGATAAAATGGCAAGTTTATAACTGCTTAGCCCCATTTGAAGGACAAATAGGCTGTCGTGTAAAATTAAACGTAATTCTTGTGTGATGTGACGTTTTACAAAAGCGTAATAAGCAATGTCAGCAGCAAGTAATAAGCAGGCTGCAAGTACGATGGGAAAACACACCCAATACCAAAATTTCAACCATTGCTTATTTTCTGTCCACTTGAGAGGGAAATGGATCATTAACAGCGGGATACACAATAAGATACTGGCTAATGCAAAATCAAAGCGTAAACCATGCACAAAAGACTGTAATATTTCAAATAATGAAAGGGCTGAAAATTCATCAAAATAGGCTACGAGTAAAATCGCACGAAATAATGTGAATATACCCAATGTAAGAAGTAAAATTCTAATAGTAACTAAAATATGTGACATTAAGGCTTTAATTCTCGTTATTTAAAAATAGCTTGGGATAGATGTTATCTAAATGTTGTTATAATATCAGCTTTGATTTTATTATAGTTAGTTTAGTATTTAAATTAAGTTAATTGGGCTCTATTTTATGGTAATTACGGGCAATATAAACAGTATTTGTTTGATATTTTTAGGGCTTAAAGGCGACCTTCTTTTACGCACCCCCATTATTGAAGCAATAAAAATAAAGTTTCCTGATGTAAAAATTACGGTGGTGGTTGACGAAGGTAATCAGGACATCATGGAAAACAACCCGGATATTCATTCCGTGCTGACTCTAGATAGAAATAAAAAAAACAGGTTTAGACGTATTAATAACATGTTAACTCATGTTCTTGAGTTAAGAAGAAAAAAATTTGATGTAATGATCAATTTTTATGGCGGTGGCTCAACGATTCTTGTTGTTTTTCTTGCGCAAGCCAGATATCGGATTGCTTTTACCCATCAGAAAAGAGCGAAATATGCTAATAATATTTTAATAGTTCCTCCAAAAAATTCTGATGGGCATACATATCACATTTATTAACACCTCTTGGCATAGACCCACACAGTGTTAGAAAAGGAGCCAATTTTTATCTTAGTGATACAGAAAAATATTATGCAGAAAAAACTTGGACAGCATTCTGAAGATAATATTATCGCCATCAATCTTGGTGCAGGTGCGACGAATAAATGATGCTATTCCCGTCACCAAAATACCATTATCGTCATTTAGAAAAGATGCCGCTATAATGGAAAAATGTAATATGGTAGTCACTGTTGATACATCCTTAATATATTTATCGATAGCTTTACATAAACCAAGCACAGCAATTTTTTAAGCATAGAGCCGAAGTATATATCTCCGGATGAAAGCTGGTTTATAGCGTGTGACTTAAGAAAAAATATAGCAGAATTGGTAATGCAAGCTATGTATAAGTTAAAGGATTTCATTGATTAATATGACGAAAAATATCGTAGAAAAACACAAAAGTGGGGTGCATATTCGATATGACGCTAACGTTTTCAGGAGCTTTGAAGATGTTAGTTTTAATTCCAAGGTATGGGCTCAACGCTCATCAATCGTCGGCTTTGCAGAAGGGCGAGGCACTACCTTTTTTGTACAGCATCAGGGTATGGATTTTGTTTTGCGGCATTACCAGCGTGGTGGTTTAATTTCGCGAATTTCAAATGATAAATATTTATGGTTGGGGCTTAGATTTTCACGTCCCTGGCGCGAATGGAGAATGCTTGAAACTATGCTCTCGAAAGGTTTACCCGTACCAACCCCGGCAGCAATAAAGGTCGGGCGAGTTGGTTTAATCTATTCAGCCGATATTATGATGCACCGTATTCCCCATGCGCGAACATTAATGAGTTTCTTA
>Ga0316207_10001749_pt1 | contig 25031 bp, 16 predicted proteins | sample 6weekpyrite_MG_FD_204943 | JGI IMG/M metagenome (GOLD analysis project Ga0316207, IMG submission 204943) | Microbial mat bacterial communities from mineral coupon in-situ incubated in ocean water Damariscotta River, Maine, United States -... | ecosystem: Environmental > Aquatic > Marine >... | reverse complement strand
TCAGTATATTAAAACATGTCTAATAACGGAGGCGTTGAAGGTTCCTGGGAATGAATATATTTTACAACATCCATCAAAGCCTTTTCCGGATATGTTGGATCCTACAATTTTCAAAGGTAACATAGGGAGTAAGACTGTCACATTCGATAATGGTGTTGATTCAAATGGTTCTGCAGCATCGAATATCACCTGTTCTTACGCTTATAATAAATATGTAAGTGGTAAGGCAAACGATATAGAGGACTCTTTTGGTGTATTATTATCCAATAGGGAAGGTGGTAAATTTGATGTCAATAATGCGGATTTGAACCAGGCATTTAGAGACACGATCGGTGATGCGGCTAATACAGTTGGTACTATCACGAAGGCAATGGCTACAACAGCCGCTACAAGAGCACTTGAGAAATCACTAGATACGGAAGGTATCGGTGTCAATGGTGTTGCAATGGCGACAGAGCTGTCCATTGATTCAACACTCGCAAATCTTCGAACAGAAGGTTTGGCTAAATGGGACTGGATAACAAGGGCCGTACCTGATGGTATATCTATCGTTCTTGCTATATTGATCGGTGCATTTCCTATAATGGTAGTAGTTATGAGTTTCTTAGGAAAACATGCACTTGGGGGAATAGCAAACTACTTTATGGGCTACATGGCTATTAATTTTAATCTTGTCTCTTTGGCCCTTGTTAATAATATTATTTCCTATTACACATCACAGCACGCCGTCGAAGCTATGGCCAGTTATGCCGGTATGCCGTTTGGTCTAACGCAGATAAACGATTTCATGATGCAACAAGCTGACATGACAGGTCTTGCCGGTATCATAGGTGCTGTTTCGGTATTTGCCGTAACACCATTGATATTTAAAGGCGAGACAGCCGGGTTCAGTGCCGCAATGAGTGCAATAAGCGGTGCATATAGAGGCAATGTGGTTCAAAGCGCAGAGAAAACACTTACTGATTACGATGCACAACAAAAACTTGACCAACAGGCACTTACTACTGATGGCATGAATGAAGCGCAAGCCGCGGCGTGGCTTTCTAAAGAAGGATTTTCTAAACCAAACAACATGAGCGCGGTGGCCGCTTATAACGATATGATGAAAAACTACGGCTCTATCGGTTCGGCAGATGCGGCAAGCATTATGCACAGTGGAAATGCCGGAAAATTCAATACGTCTAACTATATAGCAGGTTCAGAGGCGCAATCACTTCAGAGTATGGGTAAAACAGCCGGTCTTGGTGCAAGTATGAACGGTGGTGTTGTCAGTGAAGCGGAGATAGAGAGTGTTTCCATGCAAGACGGTGAAGCAGTTGGGGCAATGCTCGGAAAAACAGCAGAGCTACGAGGAGGGAGTGACAAGTATAATCCCAATGACGTTGGAGCCGGTCAAGCTATATCTCAATTTGCAAAAGATATGGCAAGTGTAGAGACAAACAAAGAAGACCCGAACGCAAATTTGTCTGTTGCCAATGCAACAAAAGGCGTTGTTGACAGCATGGCAGCGGCAAGAGGGCTTTTACATACTGGTGCTTTGAATCCAGATGGAACGGTAATGGCGCATGATGGAAATGGAAATCCAATGAGTATGAACGGAAAGATGCAAGATTATGCCAAAGGTGTGGCATCACAAACTGCTGAAAAATTTAGTTCAACGGCAGGTCATGGTTCAACGATTGACATAGACAAAGCAATGGATAAGTCTTATGAAGACGGGGCAAGAAGCGCAAAGACAATAAATGCTGTTGATGATAAAATGCGATCAGGAGAGAGGGATAAAAATGGCAACCTTCTTTATGATAGAGATATGGCGGCAATGGGGCAAGCCGATAATGAAATGGCACAGCACGCAAAAAACATGGCCACAGCAAAAGCTATAAGTGAAAATATGACAGGTGAAAAGAACGGCTATGCTGATTTTATCTCCGGAAACAGTGCATTGGCAAGAAAACAGGCGAATGATGCAATAGGAGTCGGTGAGGACTGGCAGAAGTTAAGCGAAAAAGAACAAATAGCTCTTATGGCCAAAGATAAAACGAATGCGGCGGCAGGTTTTAGAGGCGATATAGAGGCGACGAATGCAAAGATTAAAGCACAAGGCGGAGTTGATGACTATATTGACACTCAAACAACGGCGGCAAGTCTTAAGGCAAAAACAGAGCAGGACGTTCTTGATAAGCAGTTAAAAAATGCAGGTGCCGATAAAGGTCTTGATGATTCAACAAAAGATCTCGCAAAAGCTATAGATAAATTAGCACAGACAGCAGGGACTATCGCCGGAGGTAAGACTGCATCAGATATCGCATCCACAGGAAAGTATGACTCTCCTGAACAATATGCAGAGGCGCAGGCACAAAAGGCAAGTGCACAAGCTACGATAGATAAAACTAGATTTGACAAAAGTTCAGATTTGAAGATGACACAAATGAAATTGGATAAGATGAGAGAGGATGTTAATAATAAGGAACTGTTCGACAAACAGGCAATTGATTCCGGGATGGCGGTCAGAGGCGCAGATGGCAAGCTTGTAGCCACAACAGGGCAAAAGTTTACAGATGCTCTCGCCGCAGTAGGTGCAGGTGATATGTCATCCTCAACCCAGCTTATTATGGGTGACGAAAGAATGAATGTTGATACGGATATAGACGGAAATACTTTTGTACACAGAGATTCCCAAGAGAACATCAAACGTGGTAGAGAGTCGAGCTATGGAATAACAGGTTACCCGGAACACCTACTGGGTGGTACAGGTGAAGCGTTAATGTTTGGTTTAGGCGGTTTAGGACTAGCGGAAGGCTATGCCAGAACGGCAGGGGCCAAGAATGGGGTTGTTAAGCCTGCTTTTAAAAAGACGGCTAATAGTTTAGCTGGAATGTTTGGCGCTGACAAACCGTTTCCAGAATCCCCAAATGAACCCGTAAATAGCTCCGGCCAAAGCAATAACAGCCAATCCACCGATAGCGCCAAGGGCAAGTCCAAGAATGGTGTTCATAGTGACTCCTTAAAAAAATATACCAATAGTATAACAAAAAATACCGGCGATGGCAAGATAGATCCAAAAACAGGATTTTTTAACAATCTTACAAATAATGGGTTTGTGAATAAGGCATTGCACTATGGAGGAAAAGCGGTAGTGGGCGCAGATGCGATATTGTCCGGATATGATGCATATCAACAGTTTAAAGAAGGAGATACGAAACACGGCATACTTAGTACGGCACAATCTGTAACGGCAGCAGCTTTTGTAGCTAAGCCTAATCCTGTAACTGGAGTCGCTTATGGTCTTACAACTGCGACAAATATGGTAGTCGGTGCAACAGATTATTTAAGTAAAAATGGGAATACTACATATACAGGTAATAATCCGCTTGGTGCGGGAATAGATCCTTATAATGGCGGTAAATCCCCAGTTCCATCATACGTCAAAAACGCATTCTCAACACCTAGCGGTTTCAATACAATGCAGGCAATGAACACTAAATCTGCTTACGGTGACATGACGGATGTTAAAAACATAGGATCAGCAATCCATAAAACAGATCATGCACAAACAACTGTCGATAAACTCCAAGATATCAACATCGCGTCTGATTATCAGCAAGAATCTATCGAGGAACAAAACGAGGTCTCAAGAGAGTTTATGGAAAAACTTATCAATGATAATTACAACAAAGGGGATTTATAATTTATGAAAAAATTCAAAGCAGGAGCAAGTTGTGAAAGATACTGAAAACGGCAAACCGAACTCTGAGAATGAAGAGAACGAAGAGTCTGATCAAAGTAACGAACAAGAAGTTGGACAGGACAATGGAGAAGAAACCGTGACAAGCACTGATGCTGATGCTTCATCCCATACGGACAAGGAACATGAAAAATATTACGGTGACGACTACAATGATCTCTATGGTAATGATGAAGAGATAAAAAGTAAACGAAGCAGCTTTCTTGTGGATCTCTTTAATAAAGTCGAGAATTTCAAGTTTGACCTTTTCAAAAAAAAGGTCAAAGAGAAAAAAGAGAAGACCAAAGAAGAAAAAGCTAAACAAAAAATCCTGAAAGAGAGTAAGACGACGCTGACCGATATCCAGCAACAACGTAGAGATCTCGTTAAAAAAGCGATGTATAAAGTGCTTCTCATTTCATTTGTAATCATTTTGATAATGGGTGCGATCATTTTGGCGACACAGGATAACGAAAAGCTCAACAGACCAAGAATAGATACTAAAAAACTGATGAATGACACAACATCTTTCGGCGGTATCGACCAGAAGGATTACTTTCTTGAACAGAATGTACTTGACGATAAGATCAATTTTGTAGAACAGAACGCTAAAAAAGATAGAGATATCATTAAAAAGCAGATGCACGAACAGACAAAGAGTATCACAGAACATATTGATAAGTCCATTCAAACGTTAGAAGAACATCAGAAGATAACCCTCGAAAAGAATAAAAAAGAGATCCTTGAGACTGTTGATGAGAAACTGAATAATAGCGTAGAATCAAGTAAGGAAAAAATTGCAAAACTTGAAGAGAAAGTAGAAAAATACAAAAATGCGCCTCGAATGCAGCTCTCCAATGGCAAGATAGTTTTTCCAAACTCCAAAGATAAAAAAGGCTTTGCGGTCCAAAATCCTGTCATTATAGGACAAACGGCTCTTGGAGCAGAAAAAAATACGACTCAACCGATAGAAGTGGAAGAAGAGGTTACGATAGATATGAGTAACACAGTTGTTCAGAATATGTCGTTTAACACAGGTATGAGGGCTCTAAAAGATGAAAACAAATCAGAGAATATTGAGTTTGATCTTACTACATCACTTGTCAGAGTGACACTGCTCGATGGTGTGAAGGCGGCAACTCTTGATATTGGACTCAATCAACCGTCACCTGTATTGATGTCGATAGAAGGAGTTAAATATGCAGCGAATGATCATACGGATTCAGTTTTAAAAGGATGTCTATTGAGAGGTGTTGGCATAGGAAATATCAATACAAGCAGAGTTGAGATCTTTGGTACGCATTTAAGCTGTGTTATTGAAGCAGAGAGCGGAAAACTTTATAAAATAGAGCATGATTTTCCAAAAAATCAAGTATGGATTAAAGGTGAGGATGGTAGTGATGGTGTTGCAGGGGATATCGTTGATTCAAGTGGAAAAGTTCTTTCTAAAACCGCGGCCGTCGGATTCCTTCAAGGACTTTCAAACTACTTCTCAGCACAAAATCTTGTTACCGGTGGGCTTGGCACTGTCAACAACACGAATCAATCAACGGTCGCGAAGCTTGGAACTTCAATGCAAAGCGGTGTAGGGAGTGCAATGTCATCAAGTTTTGAATTGATCATTAAGCAGTATGAGAAGATCCTTAATGGGTATTATCCCTTTATAGATGTGAAAGGCGGACGTAAGAACCTGACTGCCGTGTTCGGTGGAAAAGTCAAGCTCGTAGCGACTCCATACAAGGAGGCAGATTTTGAAAATTATTAAGGAGAAGAAAGTGTTAGGCAAATTTATTGTATTGGTCGCGTCAATGACGGCGATAATGTTTAGCGGATGTACATCGTCACCAAAAGTTAAAACAAAGTTTCAAAGAAACCATGTCTATAATTATGAAAGAAGCAATAACCCTACACAGTTTAGGTACAAGCCTGTCATAGGTACGCATCAGCCGGACACTAAGACGATGATAGATATGGGAGAATGGGCGAAAATTTGGGTCAAGAACTATAGAAACGAGAATAAAACATTCGTTGCCTCTCACTCAATCATAACAATGGTAAGAGAGCCGGGATTTATCTCCGGCGAGGATATCCCAAGAAGACGACGCGATACGGTTTACAATACTTATGGCGGAAAAACATTCACATATAGAAGCAGCGATCTGATATACGGAAACAGCAGTCAGGGAAGCCAAGGGTTATCAGACGGACAAATAAAGAATTATGTAAACAATTATGAATATTCCAAAAAGACAAAACAGTTACCTCCTCAAAAGAAGACTGATGTCCTTAAATATGACAAGGCAATTAAGGAATATATTGCAAAGACAAAAGCCGAAGCGATAAAAAAAGAAGAGATGATAAAACAGCGTGATGTCAAAAGGGCAAAAGCCGAAGAATTAAGAAAACAAACAGATAAAGGCGATCCAAAACCGTCATATGAGACTGAAGAAGAATATACAGAAGGGAGTTTAAAATGAAAAAAATGAAAAAGATTATTGCAGCCGGTACTACGGCTTTGATCGTGGCATCCACAACGGCAACTGCACAAGACGATGTTAGTATTATGGATCTAAAAGAGACAGTCTATCTTCTTATGAAGGACGTACAGGGAATGAAAGCTCGTCAAAAATCATTCACAAAAAAAGGAGAAGAGATAGTCGGCAGCAACAGCACAACGATCAAAGCCATCCAGAGTGATATTGCCGATACGAAAAAACAGATGAAAGAGGATAGAAACAGAGACCTTCTTGAGGGATATACTGTCTCAAGCGAATTAAAAAACTTTGCAAACAAGTAATTAAGAGAATAAGCTGATGGGTAATATAATTGATCTTGGTCTCGAACTAACAAAAATACTCTTTGCTCCCAAGGAGGAGTTAAAAACAACTGAAGGTCTTTCAGACAAGAACCTCAGAGCCTTTTTGGAACAGAAGGGTATTAGTGATTTTTTAATGTATCGGTATTATGTCGAAGACGAGAAAGGTATGGGTATATACCATATGGCAGATGGTAGAAAAGGATTGATTCTAAGGGTTTTTCCTACTGCATTCTCATCAAAAACAATTGAGAACTCGATGTTTAGTCTCGTCGACACATTAAAAGAGGAAGGAACTATTGTCCAATTCTCCACTTTCGCAAGTAGAAATATCGATCATCTGTTAAGAAACTTCAAACATCTCCACCATTGTAATGTCAACGTTGATAATACGAATATCCTGAGAGAACTCGTTGATGACACTTACGATTTTATGAAGCAGGGCATAAAAGAGAGTCTTGTAAAGGGTGTCGATTTTAGAATCAAAGATTTTGTGAGTACAATCTCAATTCTCTTTCCCGAAGGCACAAGTGGTAAGCAGATATCACAGATCTATTATCAATCAATAGGTAACTTAAGAAACTTATCTCCTGTCAACTTTGATGGAAATTCTCTTGTGAGAATGTTACGCGAAATGCTTAATCCGGAACAGTCAATGGAAGAGTGGGATAACTCATATGATCAGCATAAAGTAATGAACCAACAGATAGCATCACTTGGTACAACGGTCAGTACATCAAACGAGGATTACATTGACGTTGGCGAAGAGTGGAAATATAGAACATTCACTACAAAGCAGTTTCCAAATAGCAAAACGATACTTTCAAGTTATGATATGTACAACATCTTCTTTGATAGATTTGGTGACAACATCCAAATACCACTCCCTTGCCCGTTTTTTACCTCATTAACGATCATCGTTGGTGATGTAGAGGCAGAAAAAGAAGCAGCGGCGAACAAATCAAGAAATGATATCAAGAATGTAAGAAAGCTTGGCCGCGATGTTACGGAACAACATCCGGAACTTGATATGAGGCTTAGAGAAGCAAAAAGAAATATCGACCTCATTGAACAAGAAAACCAGACACCGTTTAAGGCGATGTTTAGCGTGACGCTTATGGAAAAAGACCTTGAGAGTCTTGATAAATATTCTAAAGTTCTCAAGGATAGGTTTGCATCGAAAGACTGGAAAATAGAAGAAGAGAAGTTTGGGAACATCTCCCTATTTGTTTTTCTTTATGGCCTTCCATTACAATATCATAAAACAGTCGAGAGATTCCTAAGAAGATATGACATCCTCTTTACAAGCAATGCCGCTTCTATTGCACCTCTGCTTGGAAATATCGCAACAAACAGAATGATGATACCGTTCTTTGACAGGAATGGGCAGATAATCCCATACGATAATTTCAGTGGAGACAACTACAATGAAGCAAAAACAGGTGCGACGGGTGCCGGTAAATCATTCTCACAGGCATATGCACATATAATGAAGCTTTCTGGCGGCGTTAAGTTGAGAGTCATCGATAACGGACACTCATATAAGCGCTTCTGCAACATGATCGGCGGTACTTATATTGATGTGGGGTCTGATGCTTCGATATCTTTAAACTTTTTTACAAAAGCAAATACCGCAAAAGTGATTGTCAATAAGAAAGAAACGGATGAAGATGTACTCGTGAAGCTTGAAAATGGTGAGCATGTTCCAACACTTCATGCGGAAGAAGTTGATGGAGTGGTGCCTATTATCGGCTTAATGGTCGGACTAAACCTTGTACAGACAGGAAAAGACCAAAGTGCTGCTGATGCAACCGATGAATCTTATATCTCCAGTAAAATAAAAAGTGCTGTTATTGAAACTTTTTTGGTTCATCAAAGAGATGGAAAACTCGAACATACAAGAGATATATTATTACGTTATGCGAAAGAGGAAAAGGACGTAGGTAATAATGTGCATAGTGATCTTATCTATAAAGTGGCAGTCGGAATGTTTGATTTTGCAGATAAACAAGGCGGACACTATGTGAAGTTCAATACACCTAACAATCTTGATCTCAAGAAAGACTATGTTGTTCTTGAGACACTTGGTCTTAAAGGAATTATTCTTGATGTCGTGCTTGTTTCACTCGCATTCTCCATTAAGAGTGAATTTTGGAAAGAGGGTGTCGTTAGAGAAAAATCGCTTGATATCGACGAGGGGTGGATGTATAAAGATAATGAGATAGTCATTAAGATACTCGAGGATAATGCAAGAACGCTCCGTAAATCAAAAAGTGGTCAAGGATTCATTACGCAGGGGATTGAAGATTTTAGTGGTAATGCAAGTATGCAAGCACTCTTTTCAAGTTCTTTTCATAAGTTCCTGTTAAGCCAGGATAAAAAAGAGATTCAGAAGGTCGCAGGCGGTAAGTTTTTTCCTCTTGATCAATATGAAGTCAGAACATTTGAATCCGTCGCAAATAAGAAGCCTTACTGGGGTGAGGCTTGTTATATGTCTAAGAAATCAGGTACAAACGTATTTATCCTTAAGACATCTCCTAAGACATATTGGGCATCTGCCGGTGCGGATCCAGATGGTAATGAAGAGTTTGAGGCCGTTAAGCAAAGGCATAAACTTGATGTTGCACAGACAATTCGGTATATGGCATACAAAGATATAAATCCCGAAGTAAATGAAAGCGATCTCGTCTTCAAGGCAAAAACATACTCTGAGCAGGAGAGAATAAGTGATGCAGAAAAGCGAGAATATTGGAAAAAAGAGATCAAAAGTGCCATTAAAGAGAAAAGGGTTCAGGTAAGGGCCGAGCCCGTGTTTGATGTTGAAAAAAATAAGATACGTGGATATGAAATTTTCTCTCAGATATTGCACAACGATAAAACGACATCATCGTATGGATCTATGCTCCAATGGCTAAATGAGTTCAATATGATGGATGAATATAATCTTTTTGTATACTCAAAAGCATTTAGATATTTTGAAGAAATTGACCAAGACGTTCATATCAACATATCAACAGATGAAATTAGAGATACAAACTTTATCAAGCAATTATTCCACCTTGCACTTTCTTTTAGAATGGAAGAAAAACTTGTGATAGAACTTAAAGATACTGTTAACAATGAAAATATCAATGAGTTAGAAAGTTTCATTGCAAAAACAAAGCAGATGGGTATAAGAACAGCGATCGATAATGTTGGGGTACACTATCATAAAATGTCTTATCTTGTCGTTCTTGATGTAGATTATATCAATGTTGACAAAGGATTGATTACACCCAAAGAAGATGATCCGGCATCTCTCGTACTTGAACTTGTTACGGCATTTGTAAAGCATAATGATAAAAAGCAACTTATCGGTCTTAAAATAGAAACTCAGGCAGAATACCAAAAGATAAAAGCACTCGGTTTTGATGCATATCAAGGATGGCTTCTTAAGGAGGATCAAATTGTCTTCTAAAAAAAATACCCTACAAGAAAATGAAAAAAGCGGTATATTAGAATCGGAAAAATTCAAAGAACTGTTGTTTTGGAAGAGGGAGTTTAGAACAATTAACGAACTGCTTGATGCTGCCACTGAATTGGAGATGCCAAATCTGATTAAGCGAAAGAAGGTGATCGAGAGAAAGCTTGATGCTGCCGAAAGAGCTATGCATGACATCAATAAAGGACTCTATTTTGGTATTGGATATAAACTTGGTAACGATGCCGATGTCAAGCCTATTCCAATAATAGGAAGATGGTCAAAATTGAATAACCATGTTGGATTTAAAGGAACGACGCGCGTAGGGAAGACAATCAATATGCAGGGGCATATAGAACAATGCATTGCCAAGGGCATGGATGTGATCGTTATAGATCCAAAAGGTGGTGTCAAGCAAGATGTACTCTCTTCTGTTGTTGAGAGCTGTCACGCTTATGATAGATCGGAGGATATAACATACTTCTCTCCTGCATTTCCTTCAATTTCACAAAAAATAAATGTTTGCTATGGATTGAGCAATCTTGAACTTTCAGCTGGATTTGTTGAATCAATCAGTACACCGACAATGGATCGTTTTTACATTGACACAGCCGAAGAAATATTGATGGCGATTACTACGAGTTTTGAATATCTTCAAGAGGTAAGTGATCCGACAGGAAAGTTGACTGCTATGCTTGAAAAGGCAGAATTAAAGCGATATTTTGCTCATATGAACAATGAAAGAAAAAGCGAATATGACTTTCTTGAGAATTATGGTTTCGAAGATCTTGACATGATAGACGACTATGAACAAAGCGTTATTAGCGAGCAAGAAGTTTTAGAGTTTCAAGAGAACGGCTTCAATCGCTCAATGATGACTTTTAGAGAGCTTGAGAGATACGCTCACTACAAAGAACTTAAAAATCTTAGAACTACCGTGAAATTGTTGGAGATCAATAGAAATATTAAATACAAAAAGAATGTAAGAGCACTTAGAGATGATGCATTAAGACTTCTCAACAGTGCTTTGGCAACAGATGAAACACACTTTGCAAAAGTCTCTAAAACATTAACAAATAAATTGGCCGCATTGAGTGTAGGTCCAATAGGCGAACTACTTTGTTCTATCCGTATCAATCCTTTGATGAACAGGCTTATACGCAAGGACAGAGGTGTAGTTGCCGTGATGCAGCCTTTCCCGATGAAATTCAAGAGATCAGCAGAAATATTCAATAAAATGATTCTTGGGATGGTAAGCTCAATGATGGGTGCTGTTGGTGTGGAAGGAAGAGCTCTCCCTAGAAGACTTGCAATATTTATTGATGAGGCGGGATCTGTTGCATACCCTGGAATTCAAGACTTCTTTAATCGTGCGGGTGGACTTGGCGCGACAGTTTTTGTGTATACACAGACAGATGAGGATTATAGGGAGTCTGTCGGAGAGACGCTTGCAAATATCGTTCTTGATAATGTCAATACCAAAGGAATTATGAGACTTAATTCTCTTTCTTCGACAAGGGAAGCTGCTGAAGAAATAGGGACATTTAAACAGATGAAGACAATAGCAATGGTTAGCGGTGGCGGTACAGAAGGAAGATATACCACCGATGTACAAGAAGAGTACCTCTGTTCTCCGCAGGATATAAAATCTTTACCGATCGGAGAAGGAATATTGATGCATGACGGAAAGACGTACTATGTTGATTTTCCGTTTAGAAAAGCTCCTGCAGCAGCCGTGAAGATGCCAGAGTTATCGTCTGAGATAGAAAAACGGATATTAGCATCTTTTGAGAAAATACTGGAAGAAAAAGAAGAGGTAGCATAACCTATGGAAAACAATCATGATATTGAAGAAATAAAAAGCAGAATACTTCAGCTCAAAGATGAGTTCAACCAGAAACAGATCGACAGGGAAGAGTTGTCAAACATCTTGATTCTAAGTCTTTTTTCTCAAAAACATATCTTTTTGCTTGGTGAACCCGGTGTTAGTAAAACCGGTTCACTTGAAATATTCTTAACGACAGTGAGATCCGATAAAAAATTTCAGATAACGATAAAGAATGATACGAAATATGAAGAGATATTTGGTGATACATACCGTGAAGACAACGGTAAGTTAAAGCACGATCCATCATACTCAATTGTTGATGCACATACGGCAATTCTTGATGAATGCTATAAAGGAAATTCTAAAGTTGTCAATTCGTTATTATCAATCATGTCACCATATAGAACAGTTGATATGCTGGGTATAGGACCTGTCAAAGCACCTATACTTATCGTAACGGGTGCTGCAAACGAACTTCCGATAAATAAAGAACTTGATGCCCAAAGAGACCGCTTTGTCTTCTCTTACAAGGTAAAAAAGATTACAGGCGAAGATGACTGGATAAAGTTTGTGTCAAGAAATTACGACAGAAACCCGGAACTCAGTACAAAATTTGATGTAGATGAGATAAGGTATATCACAGAGATAGCTAAAAGTAAAGTAACTATTCCAGAAGTTTTTTTTAAATATCTATACGCAATAAGACAGCAAGTTGAACTGTTTAAAATTGGGGTAAGTGAAAGAAAGTTTGATAATGCCCTTGATGTTTTTTTGGTATCGGCACTTTTAAATGGAAGGGATGAAGTGAACTATAGTGAATTCTTTATTCTTAAACACATACTGTGGAAAGAGATTATTGACATTGCGAAGATACAAGAGATACTTAATACTATTATTTTTGGAGTCACTGATGTTGTTGTGCAATATATTGAAAATATCGAGCTCGAGAAAAAAAAATTAAAAAGTATCGTTAATGGAGCACTTAATGATTTTCTTCGCCACAGAAAAGCGTTTACATCGTTAGAGTTGACTGAGTTCGAGAGATCTAAAGAGTATGTCGGTAATGTTATTAACAACTACAAAAGGCTCTTGGATCAAATTAACAGTGTCATTGATAATCATAATATGAATATGTTGGTTGAAGAGCAGATAAATAACAACAATTTTGTTATAGATATCAAAAGTCCTATATATCAACAAGTCAGCATTGAAGATGTGTATGCAATACAAAATGATATATCTGTGATGATAGAGGAATTAACGCAATGGCTCGAATCACATGGAGAATTATATGCATACAATATGATGGTGAATTCAGGGTAGATTTTTTTAAAAAAATTAGGTATGATTATAGGATGTAATATGCATTACAAAATAAAGGGTTTTAAAATGTTAAAAAATAGGTTAATTATAAGTGCTGTTTTATTAGTCGTGACCACAGCATGTTTTGCGAGTTATGATACTGAAGTTATTGAAAGTGTTCCGAATGACAGGCTTGTAAAAATTTTGCATCTACATGAAGATGTCATGCTTAAGTTGATTCACAAAACTGCAAAGTTAGAAAAAGAATTAAGAGCACTGCAGAAAAAAGTTGCAGAAAAGAGTGAAACTGCTTCTTCAAATAAGAATCCAGCTGTATCAAGTAAATATGATAAAGAATTTCGCGCATATATAGAAGCATCTAAAAAAGAATAAAAATGGAGAGTTTATGAGGAGCATACAGACAAAAGTATTACTTGGTGTATTAGTGGGGATTTCAGTACCTATGAATGCATCTGTGATCGAAGACACAATCAAGGCATTGGTTGATGACTCCTATAAAACAGAACAGAAAATCACAGCGATGCAAAAAAAGATAAATAAAAGCAACTCAAGAATAAAAGAACTCGAGACTGAGGTGGCACGCTTAAAGGTGGAAAACAGTGTTGTTAAAATAGATACGAAGGAGAGTGACAGGAAGATGCCACAGAATGAATTTTCTAATATCATAGTCTCTGTTTGGGCCGCTAACTTAAGATCAAGGCCGGATCACAATAGTTCTATTGTTGGATGTAAAGAAATGGGCAAAGTTCTAAAGATGTCCGAATTCTCTAAAGACAAAAAGTGGTGCAAGACACCAAAGGGGTATATCAGAGCAACACTTGTGCAGCCTTTCGATATAAACAAGACGATCACGGTCATTCCAATTAATAAAACTATCAATATTAGAAGGACCACTATATTCAAAAAAGATAATATTAGTGTTACAGCAAGAGATGTTCATGCAATTAAAGTCTTTCCTATTCTGTTTCTTGGCAAATGGTACAAGCTTAAAAATGGGCAAGGATATGTGCATAAAAAAGTTGTAAGAGAGGTTCAGTAGATGTTTTTAAAAATCGCAGCTACACTCTTTATTTTATTTGGAATTTTATATGCAGGAGACTCTTTTCAAGCGGCTAAAAATATCAAACAGGAACTTGGTGAACGTGGATATTTAGAAGAGTATGAGCGTTTTTCCCCATATGAGAAGAGAATAAACGAACTAAGCAAACTTAAAAAGAATATTTACAAGAAAGGCAATCTTGACCGTTTTAAAATATTAAATAAGTTGCTTAAGTACCAAAAGCAGTCTCAATCGCTGATAGTTGCTCAGTATGCAATTGATGAAGCACTTAAATATATCAACATTAACGATGTAAAGAAGTTTAAAAAATATATAAAACCAAATGCGGACGCTCTGTATAAGAGAGGGATGTGTGATGGCTATCTTTTTGAGGGTATTTATATGCAAGATATCAAAGGTGACAAGATGAAAGCATTTGATATATATAGAAGTGGTGTGAAAAACTGCACAATAGAATGGAAAAGAATGAACATTCTTTCGAGAATGAATAGGTTGAAATATCAACTTGGACTTATAGGAAAAAGATGATGCAATTGGTTTTTCTTTTTTTGCTTTTGAATGTCGTATGCTTTGGCGATGTTGTTGATTTTGGTATTCAAGGGAAACAGTATTCGATAATTGAAGAGAATGGTATAGATTTTATTAAAAGACGGACAAAAGAGATAAACAAGCAAAAATTAGAAACAGAACTTGAAGAGAAGATCAAAAAGCTCGCTGTTTCACACGTTCAGATTTCAAGTTCAAATGCAGACACAAACACAACGGCAGATGATATTTATTTGGCAAAATGGAATATAAGAGACCCTATAAGCAGAGAGATAGTTTATGCAAAAGGATCACAAATACCTACAAAAATGCAAAAAGGCGAGCGTCTTGAGTTGTGTTTTGTGGACGGTCATCTTAAAAAAGGCATTATTGATAAAATAATTGCAGATTTTGGAAAAAAGTGTACTTATTTTGTCAATAAGAAAAACGTTTTTGATTTTCAAAAAGAGTATGATGTACAGGCCTATCCTATGGGTGGACAGAACATAGAATATATCGAACGATATAATGTGGAAGTCCTTCCGACAAAGATTACCCGATATCTTGATAAAAAAAATACCAGAACGCTTAATATTAAAAGACTTGCGATCGATGTGATGGAGGGAAGATGATGTATAGATATATCATTGCATTTGTCGTTTCATTACTGTTCGTATCATCGACATTTGCGACAGACATGAACCTTATACAAAAAGCGAAAACAAAAAGTGGTGTTGAGCTATTTTTTGAGAATTATGATTGGAATGGGATGTGGAAAGAGATAACCGCAAGACCAAAGTTTATAACATGTAAACCAAAAAATATCAATAAGGGGTTTGTAAGTTTTGCAGAAGAAACTATCATTGAGCCTCTGTATTTTGTTGGAGTGACTATTAAACGAGGGGAGATTAAGAGCTTTAATGTAAAACTTGCTAATAGTCCACAAAAAACAGGTGTTGGTTCTGATGATGGGGGAGTATATGTAAATATCATAAAATTTCCAGTTATGAATCTTTTATTGAGAAATTCAACAAAAGGAGCTCTTGTATTTGAAAAAGGGTATATTCAACCTGTATATATTGGTATGTTTGACCCTAAAAAATGGGACAATATCATGGCAAGTGATATGTCCCCAGAAAAACGTATATTCTCATCATTAAAAGCACAACTTGCCTCTGTTGTCAGTTGTATGTCGTATACAACACTTGATCTCCTTCCTAGAAATATGAGAGCTTTCAGTAGCATATCATCTAAATTAAAAGATGTGATAGATCTATTTTATTTTTCTGATGGATGCCTTGGTCCACTTCCTGCAGGTACAAGTACAGATCATCCAGATGCAATTAGTAACGGAAATCTTGTCGCGTCTTCTGTCTTTCTTGATATGTTTACTCGAAAAGGAGTTGTTGCGGATTTTAAAATTAGACATACTACAAAAAATATACTAAATCATCATTCTGAAAAAATTCTATGTGCTCCTATATTTAATCCTATATTTCCACAATCGGCATTTACACAACAATTACTTTATCCTACTGTAAGTAAAACGCATGAATTAGGCATCTCTCCTGCCCAAAATAATTTTCACGGTGTTGGTGAAAGCGAAAAACTTGTATTCTTTATATATAGTCAAAGAAGAAACTACGCTCCATTTGCGTATCAGGATTAGACAATGAAAAAATATGTTTTTTTCTTTTTATTATTGTCCACATACTTTTTGAGTGCCGAGAACATACAGGTTAAATTATTAAAGAACACGGATCCGTTGGCTTATAAAAAAGTCGAAGAGATTGAAAATATAAAAAAGCAGATATTGTCGCTAAAAGGAGGAGATATCGTGTACTGTCTTATTAGCGGAAGTGTAGATGTAGACTATATGAAAAAGGTCGTTTTTGAAGTAAGTAGTTTGACACCAAACACCAACACGAAGCTAGTATTCGTCGCGCAGGGCTTTTTTTCTGATGAACTAATGAAAAAGTACAATCTCCTTCAAAAAGATCTCTCAAATTATACATATAAAGAGCTGTTTCAGAGTAATACAAAACTGATCGTTGATCCATCACTATTCAAAAAATATCACATTAAAAAAGTCCCTGCCCTCATGTATGGCACTTATAGCAAGAGTGAATATTCCAGCGACAGCAATATTCAATATATGGCAAAAGGTAATATAACACCAGCCAGGTTTTTTTACCTTATTTCTACAAAGGATAGTAGTTTTGAAAAGTACACTAATATTATCTCTCTTCTTTATTAGCATCCTATTGACAAATATAAATGCAAAATTTTTACCGGAAGAAAAAGATGTCCAAAGTACAACCGTAGCTCAAGAGTTCAATAAAGTTAATGAGAAAAGCAGTTCAAGTTTTAATGCTATCGAATCAAACACTACCTCGATCATTCCTATGCAGACAACACAGATCAATGAAACTGCCGATAAGTTTGGAAAAAATAAACTTGATAAAGATTTGAATATTTCTAAAATTGAGGATATAAAAGGGTATTCAGATATTTCAAAAAAAACGATAGCACCGAAAGCCGGTGCTCTTTTTCAAAAACTTAGTGGAAAGATAGGCGGTGTTGAAACTGGAAATATGGAAACACTTAAGAGTGAGTATATAACACAGAAGGAAGCAAACTCAAGTGAGGCAAGAGCAATACTGTTTAATAAAAGATTTTATAAAAAGGCACGATCACTTGTTGCAAATTTAAAAACAATCGACTGTTATATCACAAGAAAACTTGTAAACTCATACTACTGCCCACTTCCAGGAATGGAAAATAGTTTTTTTAAAGGTGGAGCAGCGAAAGACTCAAATGATGAAGCAAAACGAGAATGTGAGAAACTATGCAGCATTCCTGTACGATGCTTACATAAAAGTATGAATAAGGATCTAAAAACAAGCAAAGATATAGGTACTGTACTTGGTAAGAATGATTCAGAAAACGTATATATTGATGCTGATAATACAATGCTTCCTAAGTATGTGGAAATAAAACTACATAACCAATACCTTTATGCTGATAATGTTTCATTTTCGTCTTCTGAGTATAATGCAACAAAAGCACTTAAAATATTACAAGAAACAAATCATGGCGCAAGATTTGATGCAAGTTACTTAGATGAAAATAATCATTGGACAAAAATAGAATCTGGCCTTGATGTTAAGCTTAGTAATATCAACAGCTCATTTAAGATATATCTCCCCTCGATAAGAACAAAGCGGATCAAAATAACTGCACATACTCCATATATTGTTGATGTTAACACCACAGAACGAACAGACAATAAGTTAGAAACGACATTTGTAAAAATAAATATCAAATATAGCAGTAATAATTGGTGGTTTTGTCCGGAAATAAATATTATTACTAATGCAGCAGATTGTGATGGTAAGATAAAAAGTGTTAACATAGGTTCACAAGTTTATACCATATGTGTAGAAGAAGGTAGAAAGAATATCGAACCGACATATGGAGCATTTTTTACTCAAGACCAGTGTGAATCATCTTGTAAAAATACTGCGAGGTGTGTGCCTACATATAAACACTTGTCAAATATAGACCCTTATAACCTTCCCTCATCTTTGAAAGATGTTGAGGTCGGGTGTGTTGACAACCCATCAAATACTTCATGCACACAGGCTTTATGTATGGATTATTTTCAAAATGATGTTATGCCTTTTCTCGAGAAAAGCTGGACAAATGATGATAAGGTTGTAACCACTGTCGCATCTGGAATACCCTCGAAAACCATTGTTAGACCAAGAATAGATGTTAAAGGTGGAATTAGTGCAAATGGTAGCAAATCAGCAAGGATGCAATCAGAAATAAAAGAGATGTCAGAAATATCTTATATGAATATGCTTAAGACCAATACATATGATATCTCTAAATACAAGATCGGAGTAAATATCCCCCCAAAAAATGCCTATGTACTTCAAAAAAACAATAGTGGTTCTGGTTCACTTGTTTGGAGGATGAGGCCATGGTCATATGATATTGATAGTAAAAGTTCGTATTATATATATATTCTATTTGATGTTTTTTCAAGATTCAAACCAATAGTGTCTGTTTACAAAAATGCAGACGGTTCGACTCCAGATTGGCTTGATAGAACTTTTATTCTAAAAACGCCTATGTCATATAAAATAATCAGAAGAATTGAAAACTATGAAGTCCAAACTTTGGATGCCAATACAACAAAAAAATCTTGGAATAGGGTAAATTCGATGATGATTGATAAATATGAAACATTCAATGGTATTGATTTCTCTGTTTTCGATATGAACGCAAATGCTGAATACTATAAAAAGGTACAGTTTAAAAGTGATAAGAGTTGGGAAGAGTTTGTACTTTATAATTCTATTGAAGAGATGTCATCTACGCCAGGAGTGTTCTTCCATTCACAGAATACACAAGGAAATGGTACGATGTTTGATCGAATATTTACAGGCGACACAAACAAACTTACTGCGTCCTACTTCCAAAGTATGAATGTATTTGGAATATATTCTAAAACAAAGCTTTCATATAAAGTTTTGTTTGATCTCATTAGTGATAGTAATAGAAAAAAACATCTTATTTTTTCTACGATTTCTAAAACAAATAAATATCTTCACTCAGATGGTGCTTATGATTTAGACAGAACAAGAATGTATATATCAGGAAAACTAAAAAACATGTCGGTTAAAGTTAACTTTACACCTCTTCCAAAAGAAGAAGGAAAAAAAGCTTTCATTTTTATGTTGTTATATGATGACAATGTAAGTAAATAAGCCAAAGAGGGAAAATGATGAAATTTATACTGTTTATTTTTATTTTTATGAATATCGAGTCTTTCGCAGCCAACAATTTGCTTAAAAATAAAGATATTATAGATATAGGACATAATCAAGAAAGTCGAGAAGTTGAAGTGCCAAAAGAAAAAATCATAAAAGAACCGAATATAAAACCTGTTGGCAATAAAATAGTTTATGCAAAGCGTATCCAGAGTCAAAAATACGATTGTGAAACAGATTTTCTTGGAATCGAAACTTGCCAAAAAAATCAGAATATTTGTTCGTCCACAATAGAGTACTCAAGGGGGAATAGTATTGCACATCATGTAGAAAAAACTTATCCTTTGTTGTGTCAACATGGAATGATAAAAGATGGAGTAAAATGCTTTATTGACAAAGATGGAAATGGGATAAAAGATACCTTTGTCGTAAAAACATTAAAACCTAGAGTTCGTAAAGCTCCATCGGGACTATATTATACGAGTATTGTCGCAAGTAGTACACCAAGCGGTGCACACGCTGCCTGTCTAGCTATATATGGATCAGGATGGGATATTCCGGCTGATATCGATTTTACACGCAGTGGCGGTATCCCAGGACGAAGTTGCTATGAATTTTTTAGACAGCAAAATAAAACATTATGTAGTCATAATTATCAACTTGCAACGCAAGGAACGTGTGATGAATATTGTAAAGGTTTTCAATATGGATGGCATGATGTCCGCCAATATAGATGTGTAACGTATTCTGCGGCAAATATATATAATTATACTGTTAAATGCCCAATTGGGTATATGGCAGGCAGTGGTGGCACATGTTATAAATATGCACGTTGCCCAAATGGAACCGTTAAAAAAGATGCTTACACTTGTATAGAAAAATACGATTGGTATAATTATTATTGTCCTAATGATGTAAATTTTTATAAACAATCTTGGAGAATCATCGATAAGGGTTCAGATTGCGGAAATAAGTCATGCTCAAACTCTGCCACTCCCCCAGCTAATAATTGCGTAAGAGCTAATTATACCTGTCGAATAGACCCAAATATGAAGTGTGGAAAAACACAAAATAAAAATGGATTTTGCAAAGATGGATTTATTTGGAACAGTAACAGATGTGAAAGAATAGAAAAATTTTGTGGATCTTCTTTTTATAACGCTACTCTTGATATCTGTCAAAAAATAACAAAATATTCTAAGCTGTGTATAGAGAAGAGTGAAGTTTACGATAAAGTTAAAAATAAATGTGTCAGTTCCGTAAAAGCATGTGTTAACGGGGTTTATAGCAAGAAATATAATAAGTGCATGATGGATTTTGTCGTGGATTGTAAAAAGAGTGGATATGTATATAATCCTGTAAGTGATTTTTGTGAAAACAAGGCAAAACCACTATGTAAAATACCATATAATTATGATTTTTCGCGAAAGATATGTGTCGGCAAAATGTCTGCTTGCTCTACAGGGTATACCTATAATGTCAAAACAAAAAAATGTGAGAAAAAACTATGTGAAGTGCTTGATACAGAAGACAATGGTACCAAGTGTGTTACACAACCTGTATGTGATGGAAAAATAATACCAAGTGGTGCTTGTGTCCCAAATATATTAAAATAAGGCAGTGTTAATGGAAGTATATACAATGAAAAACATAATGGAGAGTACCCAATTTGAAGTTTATGACTTTGTAAATAATAACATGCTTTTTTTTGCAATTGTTATTGCTTCAATTATCGGAAAAATAAAAGAATCTTCTAAGCAGAACCAATTTACAGTTTGGATAGTTTATTTAATGGGAACATTTTTTCATGAACTTGCTCATTTTATTGTTTCATTTATAACTTTTGGAAAACCGTATTGGTTTTCTATTGTCCCTCATTCAAAAATTGACAAAGAGACCGGAACAAAAATGATAACTCTCGGACATGTAAAAAGTTCTAATATAAGATGGTGGAATGTATTTTTTATTTCGATGGCTCCTTTATTGCTATTACCATTGTCTTATTTTGTTTATCTTCATTTCTTTGATTATATAAAAATGAATTTATGGACACTTATTTTATATATTTTTACAATAGTTTCTCTTCTTTTTAGTTCTGTTCCGTCAGGAATTGATTTTAGAAATGTTTTTAATAGAGGTTTACTTGTAAATTTTATTACTCCTGTAATAGTTGGAATAGCATTATATTTATATCATATTAAATTATCTGCTTACCAAGGAGGTCTATTTTGAGGATGATAATAACATTACTGTTGCTTATTACATTTAGTATAAAATCTTTTGGCGGATGTATATTTGATTATGAATACAAACCTGCAATAATTCATAATATTCCAAAAAGCGTAAAGGACTTTACACAAAAATATCAAGTTAGTAGTACAAAAGGCCGTCATATATTTAGCACTATAAGAACAGATGGATGGTTTCATGTATATAGTAGTTGGTGCACAGATGAAAGTACGTTTACAACAGCAATTGTATCTGGAAATAGAGTAATATTTCAAATGAGAGCAAATGATGGTCGATGCGGGTATCAATATCAAGAATTAGGTAGTATAGACTTTGGAGAACCTATTGCTTATATTGACAATATAAACTATACCTATAATTCTAATGGAGAAGGATGTGTTTATAGGTCAGGATCCAATATAGATATTTATAATTTCACTCATGTGCCTAATTTATATATAGGGGATCTCTCATATTGCCCTGGTCGCAGTGCACAAAGTCCTGCGATTAATTTAACTATCAACAGTATAAGTGTTATTACTCATCCTGTCTGTATGAAAGGGACCAGTCCTGATGGTACTATTTGCTCTAGGACGATGACGTACAAGTACAAAAAATATGTGTGTGATGAAAAAGATAAAAATTCACAAGGATTTGGATGGGAACTTGAAACACAAGCGAATAATAATGGTATAAAAATAGATCCTGATAAGGATAATATTAATACATTAAGCGAGGATATCTATAGCCATTCTCAACCACCTAGATGTAGAAGAAAATATCAATCTTGTTCTGTTAATTGCCCAAAACCTTTAGTTTTGGATCATGCAAGTAGGAGATGCATTGCAGATTATGCGACAATATGTAAATATAAAGGAATGATCTATAATGAAAAACTTAAAATATGCGAAAAAAAGAATCAATGTATTTATTCCGGGGCACAAAAAGATTTAAAATCATCATATTGTATAATATCGCCTGACTGTAATATAATAAATGGAATGTGTGGTGCAGAGCCATTAAAAAATTGCTCTGCACCTGGATTTTCGTATAATGCTTTGTTAGATAAGTGTGATAAGGCAACAGCATGTACAGAACTTGAATACGTATTAAATAATGGATTGTGTGGAAGTATTCCCTATTGTAATGATAATGATGTGCAGACTTCTACGGAGTGTGTTAATACAGTTAACATTCAAAAAAGTTGTGCACCTGATGCAAGAGATGGTAACCTTTGTTATGTTTCAAATGGTACAAACACGGCATCAAACAAAATCACAACGAATAGAGCACTTATTAAAACAAAGCTGAGTGGAGGATTTAAGGATAGCGAATATGGGAGTATTCTTGAAACACTATGTACTGACAACATCAATGATTGTCAGTTCAGATTGGTTAAAATCGCAGCTAATGATGCGGGAGACAAACTGTGTTTTACTGATGCTCAAGGAGTGAGTGCCTGTGTCACTATTGCAAGTGAGTGTAATGTCAGCGGAACTATTGAGGACCCCAAAGGAATCAAGCAGATAAAAGTTGAACTTGGAAATAGAATGGTTGGTTACGATTTGGCTCATAGAACAAAAAGTATTGGTTCAATCTATTCTTCATGTGAACTTAGTGGAAAAGTAGGTAGCTTTGAAGGAAAATCTGTTTTTGGTGATATAACCTCTGTAAGGACAAATAAATCAGATTTGCTATTTTGGGATAAATATAAACGTGGTTTGATCGGAGTAATTTCTTTTCTGCCTACTATTCCAAAAAAGGATATTGATGAAGGGTATACATATAAGAACAAGGAAGTCTATCTTTTACTAAGAAAAGGCTTCACGGCTTTTTATTCAAAAGATAATAATGCAGTTTATGGAGTGTATAATGGTCTAATCTCTAAAAGCAGTTGCGAGTCCCTGATAAAAGGTACATCATTCTATATTGTTCAGCCTCAAAATAACTTAGAAAAAGAGATTGTTTCTGCGCTTAATTTTAAAAGTGGAAATAGTTATAATTATAATGATGGAGATTTACAGCACGGAAGCTGTGTTATAAAAAGTATAAAGTCTAAATCATTTAGTTCGCAAGAATTCTCAGAAAAAACAGTTTATATTAATGATGCAAATTCAATATTTGTTTGTTCTCCTTTCGCCTGCAAAGATCACTATTGTCAATATAATCAATGCCCAACAAACTATCTAGGTACTCTGTATGACCAATCTTATTTTGATGAGATTATAGAGAAAAGCTTTCCACATGCATCAACTAACACAATCTGTACAGATCAATTATGCGATAGTAATAAACCCTATTTTCAATATTGTGGAAATGCAAATGGATGTGAGAACAAGGCGAATATCTATCAGCAAAACGATGGAACATGTGTGGAAGCCACATGCGCCGACAATGAACAACTGGACTTGTCGACTGGTAAATGTATCGGATATGGTTGCAATGGATCCGTTGAAAGGAGTGGAAAATGTTACAAAACTCTTTATTAGTTCTCATCTTTTTTATTTCAAGTCTCCTTTATGGAGCAGAGAATACACTTCACGACAGGAGCATATCTAACGTAAACCTTATAAGTGGTTCAAAGATAACAAACATTCCTTATGGGTTTTATATTAACGGTTTTCAAAAAAGTTCTATAGAGGCTTTTAAGAATGTTGATTTGGCACAATATCCAAACAAGAAACTTTTTGTTGGATATGGTATCTATGATATTGACGACAAAAACTGCAGGTATTTAGATGTACCGTCAAACAGTAATTTTCTGCAGTATGTGAAAAATGTCAAAAAACTTGGCAACAATACATACGGTGTGAGTTTTAGTAGAATGACATTTTCACAATGTAAAGCTCTGGCATCACGGTTTTCCGGATATGTTTACACACCTAGAAACCCATCCGAATATCAAGCCGTTACAGATGCCCTTAATAATACTATCGGCGGAGAAGCAGCAAAAGATTTTTGGGTCGGTTATTCAAGACGTGATTGCTCAAGTCCATATGTAAACGATGAAGGGTATTCTCAATCATATGTAAAATTTAGATTTAAGAATGAGATATGTAGCAGCACAAATAGATTGACATTTACAAACGCCAGAAGCAAATTGTGGATGAGAACAGGTGATACGGATGAACATTATTGTCCTGTTGTAATACACTCCCCTGATTACCTTAGACCAATAAAGTATTGTGCTCCTTGGTGGAGAGTCGAGCGTTCTTGGAAGCTTAAAAATACAGAAGATCTTTATAAGTTGAATGGAAGAACCTACGATTATAGGTATGCGAAGTAT
>Ga0316207_10001748_pt1 | contig 25072 bp, 29 predicted proteins | sample 6weekpyrite_MG_FD_204943 | JGI IMG/M metagenome (GOLD analysis project Ga0316207, IMG submission 204943) | Microbial mat bacterial communities from mineral coupon in-situ incubated in ocean water Damariscotta River, Maine, United States -... | ecosystem: Environmental > Aquatic > Marine >... | reverse complement strand
CCGCCACCCATGGCGGCCATCACATTTGCACTACATTGTGAAAGCACCCGGGTACCGGACACTTGTGACCGAGATTTTCCCCGACGATGATCCCTACCTGGATCAAGATACCGTTTTCGGAGTGCGTAACGATCTGGTGATGACATACCATGAGAAACCTGCCAGCGAATTCCCTAAAGGCATGGTCCTTTCCGGTCATGTCGACGCACCATACCTGGCGGTGAACTTTGATGTGGTTCTTGCCAGGGAATAGGCGCTGCCAAGGCTCCGCACCCAAGGCACATCAGACCTGTCGCGCGCTCGTGCGGCGTGCCATCACGCGGTTGGGTGCCACATAGGCCCGCGATAGAGCGTGCGATATGCGCCTCTAGCCTGCCTTTGCCTATGAACGAAAAAGCAAACAAGATCGGTCAATCAAGCCGGATTCACGTGACGACGCTGTCGAAAAAATGGTGCCCCCACACGGACTCGAACCGCGGACCTACTGATTACAAATCAGTTGCTCTACCAGCTGAGCTATAGGGGCACTGGCACACCGCACTGGGTGGATCGGTCGCACCGAATGGGCGGCGTATAGCAGGGGGAAACTGCCGGATGCAATGGTGTTTTCGCTCGGTCCGCCGAAAAAACCCCCTGCCCGGCCCGGTCTTGAAATCCGCGCCGCGCAAAGTCGCTTTCGCGTCGCGCAAATCTTCCTATGATGGCCATGGTTGCACATCCAGAAAGGCCCTTCATGCAGATCGCATTTCACATTGGTGCCAATTGCACGGATGACGAGCGGCTGCTGAAGTCTATCCTGAAGAATGCCGATGTCCTTTTGCAGCAGGGCATCGCCGTGCCCGGCCCCGGCAGGTACCGAAAGCTGATCCGCGAGGCGATCGAGAGCCTTGACGGAGGCGCTCCGGCAGAGGGTGCGCGTGATGTGCTGCTGGATGCGATCTTGGAAGGTGACAACATATCACGCCTTGTGCTGAGCAATGCCAATTTCATCACAATTCCCAAGCGGATCTTCGATCACAGCGTATTTTATCATCAAGCTGAAATGAAGGTTCGCGGATTACATACCCTCTTTCCCGAAGATGAGATTTCACTGTTCATGGGCCTGCGTCATCCCGCCAGCTTCCTGCAAGAAGCAGCTTTGCGCGCCGAGGTCGGCAGTCTGGTGCAATATCTTGGCGTTTTGTCCCCGCTGGAGCTGCGCTGGTCCGATGTCATCGACCGGATCAAGCGCGCAGCCCCCAAAACGCCCCTTTATGTCTGGTGCAATGAGGACACGCCCTTGATCTGGGAAGACCTGATGCGCCTGCAAACGGGTGTTTCTGCGGACACACCGATCACGGGGCAATTCGGCATCCTGTCAAACATCATCTCGCAGCAGGGAATGCAGGAACTGGCGGCGCGAATGCCCGGCATCGCTCCCGGTGATGTCGAAGCGCGAGAAAGCCTGATTGCAGACCTGATGGAGACTCACGCCCTGCCTGATCTTGTCGAGGATAGCATCGACCTGCCGGAACTGGACAGTTCAGTCGTTGCGGCCATGACAGAGGCCTACGAGGCCGATCTTGAGGTGATCGCAAAGATGGAAGGGGTGGATCTGATCCTTCCCTTCGACTGAGCCTTACATCCCAAGTGCCGCCTTATACATGTCCATGACCGCTTCTTCCTCCGCCAGATCGTTGGCATCACGCTTGCGGATTGCAACGATCTTGCGCAGCACCTTGGTGTCGTACCCACGCCCCTTGGCTTCTGCCATGACCTCTTTCTGGGCGTCGGCGATGTCTTTTTTCTCTGCCTCCAGCCGCTCGTAGCGTTCAACAAACTGACGCAGTTCTTGTCCGGCAACGGTGCTTGCAGTTTCGGTCACGGGGTCGTTCATCAATGCTCTCCTGAAAGGTTGGCACTGACTAGCCCTTGCCCCAGTTGCCTGCAACCCTTGCGAAGCACCGGCCCGCAGGATAGGTCGGCGAAAACTGCGGAGTGGTCATGGAAATCATTGTCTGGATTGGTGCAGCCCTGTCGGTGATTGGCTTGTGTGGCATCACCTATAGTATTGTCGCCGTTTTGCGCGCAAAGCGGGCGAAGCTGCCAGATGAGGAATTGCGCGCCCGCATTTCCAGGATCCTGCCTATCAACCTTGGCGCGCTCTTTGTGTCCATGATCGGCCTGATGGCCGTCATTATCGGGGTGATGCTGGGCTAGGTCTGTGCTCCCTCGCGCATCACAACTGTTGCCATCGCCGCCAATACCGGCACCGCCGCGCCGTATTTCCGCGCCATGTCGGGGTTCGAGGCATTGCCCGCCATCGCCCGCGCCGCGACACCGGCCAGAATTGCCGCCAGCCTGAAAAACGCAAACACCAGATAGAAGGGCCAGTTGTCGATCTGCGCCAGTCCCCGACGAGCGGCATAATCAGCCACATATTGCGCCTCGGTCGGCAACCCAAGCGCAGCGCGGTCTATCCCTGCCAGTCCGCGCATGTCGCCCTGGTTCGGCAGCCGCCATTGCATGCATTGATAGGCCAGATCGGCCATCGGGTGCCCAAGCGTCGAAAGCTCCCAGTCCAATATGCCTGCGATGCGCGGCCTATCTGCCTCTATGATCAGGTTATCAAGCCGCCAGTCGCCATGCACCAGAGCGACCTGCCCGTCGTCGGCGGGCATGTTGGCCCCCAGCCACGCCATGATTTCCGACATCGCTGTGCTGGGCTCTGTGACCGAGGCACGATATTGCTTGCTCCAGCGGTCCAGTTGGCGGGCAAAGTAATTTCCCGGCTTGCCATAGTCGCCAAGTCCAATGCCTTGCACATCCACGTCATGCAGCGAGCCAAGTGCCGTATTCATCGCGTCATAGATTGCAGGCCGCTCTGCTGCATCGCATTCGGGCAGGGCGGGATCCCAGAAAATCCGACCCGGCAAAAAGCGCATCACAAAAAATGCGCGCCCGCTGGGTGAGCTTTCGGCCCCGGCCAGATGCAGCACCTCCGGCACCGGCACATCCGTCTTCGCCAGTGCCTGCATCACCCGGAATTCGCGGTCCACTGCATGGGCAGAGGGCAGCAATCGACCGGGCGGCTTGCTGCGCAATACATAGGCGCCGCTCGCCGCATCCAGGCGGTAGGTTGGGTTAGATTGGCCTGTGCCGAATTTCGTGACAGATGCCAGACCCTCAAATTCAGGGATGGCCTTGGACAGATAGGCATTCAGATCAGCCCGACTGATCCCGAGGTTCCGTGCAGCTTCTTTCATCGCCCCATTAGGGCCGCCTGCCCCATCTTGTGCAACCCATTGATTGACCGCCCAGCGCCCGCAATGCACGATGCAGCGACACATGAACGAGGCAAGCGGATGAACCTGGGACAAACCGAGCGGCTCAAACCGGTATTGGCGGCGGTCAAGGCAATGATCACGGATGAAATCGCGCCACTGGACGCGGAATTTCTGAGCGAAACCGGTGTTGGCGACCGCTGGGTCTTTACCCCCCGCCAGACCGAAATTCTGGAAGGCCTCAAGGCCAGGGCAAAAGATCGCGCGCTATGGAATTTCTGGGACACGTTTCGCGATGGCCCAGCGCTGAACACGGTCGAATACGCTTATCTGGCCGAGGAGATGGGCAAGAGCCATCTTGCCGCCGAGGTCTTTAACTGCAACGCGCCAGACACCGGCAACATGGAGGTCCTTGCCCGCTACGGATCAGAGGCGATGAAGCAACAATGGCTGAACCCGCTTATGGCCGGAACGATCCGATCCGCCTATCTGATGACAGAGCCGGATGTGGCCAGCTCGGACGCCACCAATATTGCGATGCGATGTGAACGCGACGGAAATCATTATGTGCTGAACGGCCAGAAATGGTGGGCGACCGGTGCAGGTGATCCGCGCTGCGCAGTCCATATCGTCATGGTCCGCACGCGCCATGACGGGCCACGGCACCAGCAACATTCCATGATCGTTGTACCATCGGACACCCCCGGCATCGAAAAGTTGCGCGCAATGGAAGTCTATGGCCACGATGACGCGCCGCATGGGCATATGCACTTTCAGTACAAGGACGTGCGCGTTGCGGCTGAGAACCTGTTGCTTGGAGAAGGGCGCGGGTTTGAGATTGCCCAGGGGCGGCTGGGGCCGGGGCGCATTCATCACTGCATGCGCGCGATCGGGCAGGCCGAGAAGGCGTTGCAGTTGCTGTGCGAACGGTCCGTCGCTCGGCAGGCCTTTGGCAAACCGCTGGCGCAACTGGGCGAGAATTTCGACATCATCGCCAAGGCCCGCATGGATATCGAACAGGCCCGATTGTTGTGCCTGAAAGCAGCCTGGATGATGGATCAGGGCGACAGGCGCGCAGCGGCGCCCTGGATCAGCCAGATCAAGGTGATCGCCCCGCTGGTCGCGCTCGATATCACCGACAAGGCCATTCAGATGCATGGGGCCGCTGGGGTCTCACAGGACACACCGCTGGCGCGGCAATGGACCCATTTGCGCACGCTACGACTTGCGGATGGGCCGGACGCGGTGCATCGCAGGCAGATCGCCCGCGCAGAACTTGCAGGTTATGTCGCGGGGCAGAACAACTCGTAAATGCGCTCAAGCAGCGGCCGAATGCGTGGGTCAGACAGGCTGTAACGCATGCTGCGGCCATCGCGTTCGCAGGCAACCAGGCCTTCATTGCGCAGCCGCAACAACTGACCGGACACGTAAGACTGGCTGGCACCGAGCGCCGCTTCCAGTTCACCCACCGTCATATCACCAGGCACCAAGGCGCACAGGATGCGCAATCGCCCCGGATTCGACAACGACTTGAGCAAGTCCGCGGCTTCTGCGGCGGATTCGTCCATGGGATCGGCCAGCAATTGAACAGGATTTTCCATAAGCACATACCTATACTAGACCACCACACATTTCAACATTGAAATGTGTAAAAAACTCACTATCTTGCTCGTCAAAGGAGATTCGACATGACACCCAATGTAAAAGCTTTCTTCGACGACGCCACCAATACTGTGTCCTATGTTGTGCGCGAGCCCGAGGGTCGCAACTGCGCAATCATCGACAGCGTGCTTGACTACGATCAGGCTGCGGGGCGCACGAACACTAAGTCCGCCGATGAGATCATCGCCTGGATCAAGGCAGAAGGCCTGGAGGTCGCCTGGATTTTGGAAAGCCATGTCCACGCCGACCACCTTTCTGCGGCCCCCTATCTGCAAGACCATCTTGGCGGAAAGATCGGCATCGGTGCGAATATCACCGTCGTGCAGGACACTTTCGGCAAAGTCTTCAACGAGGGCACCGCGTTCCAGCGCGATGGGTCTCAGTTTGAGGCGCTCTTTGACGAAGGTGACAGCTTCCATATCGGCCAGATGCGTGCCGATGTGCTGCACACACCCGGTCATACACCAGCCTGCCTGACTTATGTGATCGGGGATGCGGCCTTTGTGGGCGACACCCTGTTCATGCCGGATTTCGGGACGGCGCGCTGCGACTTTCCGGGCGGGTCGGCAGAGGATCTTTACGCCTCGATCCAGAAAATCCTGTCGCTGCCCGATGACACCCGCATTTTTGTGGGTCATGACTACAAGGCACCAGGCCGTGACGAATTCGCCTGGGAAACCACAGTCGGAGAGCAGAAGGCATTGAACGTGCATATCGGCGAAGGCCGCCCGATGGAGGAGTTTGTCGCCATGCGTCAGGAACGGGATGCCAAACTGGGCATGCCCCGGCTGATCCTGCCATCGTTGCAAACCAACATGCGCGCGGGCCACTTCCCCGAGCCTGAGGACAACGGAAAAAGCTATTTCAAAGTGCCGATCAACGCGCTTTAAACATCTCAGACAGGATAGGACAAAACCATGCCTACAGATTGGATCATGGGGCTCGCCGGTGGCGTGCTCATCGGAGCGGCTGCCGCCTTGTTTTTGCTTGTGAACGGGCGGATCATGGGGGCCTCTGGCATTATTGGCGGCCTTGTCGACGGCAGTGGCCGCCACGACTGGATTGAGCGTGCAGCCCTTCTCGCGGGGCTGCTGCTTGTGCCGGGAATAGCGGCATTTGCAACGGGCGGGTCGGAGACCTACCTGACCGGCAACTGGGCGGTGATTGTCGCCTCGGGGCTTCTGGTGGGTATCGGCACACGCCTGGCCAATGGCTGTACATCTGGCCATGGGGTCTGCGGAATATCTCGTCTGTCGCTGCGTGGCATTGTATCCACGGCCTTCTATATCGGCGCGGGTGGTCTGACGATCGTCATTTTCAAACATGTTCTGGGGGTGATCTGATGCGCGTATTTGTATCCTTCCTCGTCGGATCCATCTTCGGTCTGGGCTTGCTGGTTTCGGGCATGACCGACACGACCAAGGTGCAGGGCTGGCTTGATGTCTTTGGTAACTGGGACCCGACACTGGCCTTTGTCATGATGGGTGCGATTGTTCCGATGGCGGTCGCGTGGCGATTCACAATCGGACGCAAGCCTGTTCTGGACGACGCCTTTCCAGCACGCCCGGAACCCAGCGTCAGTCGCAATCTGGTGCTTGGCTCGACGCTCTTCGGCATGGGCTGGGCTCTCTCGGGCCTTTGCCCCGGACCGGCCATCGCATCGCTGGCGTTTGGCGGTGTGGGCGGGCTGGTTTTCCTGGGCGCGATGCTGGCAGGGATGGCCGTGGCACCTGGAGTGCGGTTGCGGCTGGACCGGGTCGCCGCAGCGGTTTAGGAGAGACGCATGGATATTCGACAGCTTAGCACGGCCTATGCCGTTTCGCCTCAGATTGATGCCGCAAATATCGCGGCCATCGCCGAGGCGGGGTTCAAAACCATCATCTGCAACAGGCCGGATGCAGAAGTGCCACCCAGCCACCACTCCAGCGTGATGGCGGCAGAGGCTCGCAAGCAGGGCCTTGCCTTTGTCACCAATCCGGTGACCCATCAGGGGCTGAACATGCAGATGGTCGATACGCAAAAGGCCACGATGGACGGTTCTGACGGGCCGACACTGGCTTACTGCGCGTCCGGCACGCGGTCTTCGATCGTCTGGGCGCTCGGTCAGGCGGCCGAGATGTCAGCCGATGACATCCTGGCCGCGACGGCTGCCGCCGGGTATGATCTGGGCGGCATGCGTCCGCAACTGGGCGCGCTCGCCCAAGGTTAGGGCGGGTCGTGGTCCTGCGATATGCCTGCCATGTCGGGCATATCGCCAACCGCGGCATCCCTATCCTGGGCCGATGCCGCCTTGAGCTGAGGCGCGGGCGCGGCATCTGCCAGGTCTGACGCCTTGTCGACAACTTCAATTTCCATGGTGTCGGGCAACGGCAAAACCGTCGTCGCTGGCGCGCCACGCAGATCGGCCAGTTCCGGTGCCGGTGCTGCTTGCAGGCGCACGGCGCGGTAGCCGCCCACCTGACCCAATTTGGCTTGCCCAACCTCCTGCCCGCCAGGAGACAACAGCCTGACAGAGCTGACGGTGCAGCCCGGAAGGGGCAGAATTGACCCAACCTGCAATGATTGTGCCGTCGCCAGGGATACTGGAAACCGATGCAAGAGCGCCTCAAGACAGGCTGGTGCCTCTGCAACGGTTTCTTGAAATGTGCTGCCCCAGTCAACGGCAACCGGTGGTTCCGCCTGGGGCGGCGACGGGTCCTGTTGCAATGGCAGGGCCATGACCAGCATCCCCTGACGCTCGGCCACGCCAAGATCGACGGTCATCCGCACGACGCGATAGTCACAATCCGCCAGGATCAGCCCCGCTGAACGTCCACTTTCTACCTTGTCGCCGGGCAGGATGCCGTTCATCCATCCCTCAAGTGGGGTCCCGACAACCGCAGCCGGAAATTCTGCCAGAAAAGCCGCCAGCAGCGGGTCGCACAACATTTTGTCAGTCCGGGTCGGCGCGCGCGGCTCAGCCGGCTGTGCCAGGACCGCGCCCATCGTTTCCATCTCCAGCACCGCGGCGCGCATGTCCATGTCAAGCGCGATGAGCCCGGCAAGATCACCCGCGCGTTCCAGGCCGACCAGCATCAGATCATCCCCAAGCGAGCCAAGCATGTCGTCCAATCCTGTCACCTCATCGGCGACGCCCTGAACTGTCAGCATCAGCCCGACGGTATCATTGGACGCCTTTGTCAGCGCCAGCCGGACGGCACGCGAAGAGGTTAACGGGTTTTCCGCAACCTGTTGTCCCTGCGGACGGGTCATTCGCCGCAGCAATGCCGCTTGTTTGTCTTTAGTCATGTGCCTGCCAAAGATGTTCGCCAATGTCCTAGCGAAAACTGGTTACGTTTCCGCTAACGCCACCGCAGATGTCACTTTCGGCAAATGCACCCGAAAGGCCGCGCCTTCCATTTTGGGAAGATAGCTGATGTCACCACCCAGCCGGTGCATGATCTCGCGGCAGATCGCCAGCCCAAGACCGGCCCCGCCGGCCTTGGAGCCGTCGGCCACGCGCGAGAATTTTTCAAAGATCAGCTCTTGGTTTTCCTTCGCAATTCCACTGCCATTATCAATGAAATCAATGGCGTATCTTTGATTGTCCCTGGTCACTTTGATCTCCAGATGGGGAACCTTGGCATCACAGTACTTGCGCGCATTCGAGATCAAATTGATGAACACCTGTGCAAGCCGGTCCAGGTCAGTGGTCAGCAACAGGTCCTCTGTTGAGCGGTCCCTGCTGATCGTAAGCACCCCGTCGTGACGGCCGGCCGCCCGCACGGCACGGTCAAGCAGTTCAGACAGCGGGCCAGTCTGCTCGTGCAATTCGACCTGTCCGTTTTCCAGCACCGACAAATCCAGCAGGTCATCCAGCAATCTGGTCAGTCGGACCGCCTCATCATGGATGATCCCGGCATATTTGTCCTGGTCGTGCTCGGTCATCTCACCTTCCCGCAGGATGTCCGAAAAAGACCGGATCGAAGTCATCGGCGTCCGCAATTCGTGGCTGATCTGGCTGAGAAAGGCATCTTTCTGGATCGACAGGGCGGTGAGCTTGTCATTGGCCGTCCGCAAGGCAAGCGCCGTGCGCTCCTGCTCTTGGGATTTTGCCTCCAGCCGGTTGGAATACTCCAGAATTTGGGCCGCTTCATCGGCGACGGCAATCAGGTCCTCGACCGAGACACTGCTGCCGCCAATCATTTGCCCGATCATCGCATGGGCGGTGGCGGCACCGACCGATCCGGCCAAATCACGTTCGAGCCGCTCGACGAATTCCGGGGTCACCTCCGGCAGGTATCCGGCCTTGCCCTGTCTTTGCGCCTCTTGTTCAAAGATGGCCTGGGCCTCGGTTCCGCCAATGACACGCTGCGACATGATCAGCAGATCTTCCGCCCCGGTCGCGGCCCCGGTCCAGGCTGGCGCAGCGTTGGAAAGATCAAAGACATTGACGAATTGGGCGCCCTGCAACCGCTCAAGCGGGGCGGGAAAGGTCACAAGTGAGCAGATGATGAACATCGCGGTGTTCAGCAGGATCGACCAGATGATGCCATGAACCAGCGGGTCCAGCCCTTCCACCCAGAAGAGCGCCTGCGGCCTGAGCCATGACCATCCGAACAACCCTTCATCCAGAAGCGTCTGGCCAATAAAGGCATCCACACCAAAGCTGGGCAGAAACAGCGTCCACATCCAGATGACCAGTCCGGTCAGCAGGCCAGCAGCGGCACCGACCCTCGTGGCCCCCCGCCAAAAAATACCGCCGATCATCGCGGGCAGGATTTGCACCGCGCCCGTGAAAGAGATCAGACCGATTGCGGCAAGGGCCGTCCCGCCGCCAGACACGCGATAATAAAGAAAACCCAGCGCCAGAATCCCGGCGACCGACAGGCGCCGTGACAGCAGGATCACATGGCGCACATCGCCCGACATCACCGCCTGCTGATTGACCCGAAAGCTGAGCCAAATGGGTACAACGATGTGGTTTGACACCATCGTGGCCAAGGCGATGGTCGCGACGATCACCATGGATGTCGCCGATGAAAAACCACCCAGGAAAGAAAGGACAGCCAGACCACCGCGACCTTCGCTCAGAGGCACGGTCAGGACAAAGAGGTCGGGATTGCTTCCTGCTGGCAACAGATCCAGCCCGATGACAGCAATCGGCACGACAAACAGGCTTATCAGGAACAGGTACAGCGGGAACGCCCAGCTTGCGATATGCAGGTGGCGTTCATCTGCGTTTTCAACCACCAGCACCTGAAACATGCGCGGCAGGCACAAGAATGCGGCACCCGACAGAAAGATCAGGCTGATCCAGCGGCCACTGTTTTCGTTCCAGAGGACAATCTCGGACTGATCAATCCGGGTCAGCATTTCGCCCGGCCCGCCTGCGATCCCCCAGACGACGAACACACCGACAGCCACAAGCGCCAGGAGCTTCACCACGGCCTCGACCGCAATAGCGATTACGACGCCGTGGTGGCGTTCATTGGCATCGAGGTTGCGTGTGCCGAAAATGATGGTGAACACGGCCAGTCCGACGGCGACCCACATCGCTGTGACGTTGAAATCAGGCCGGTCCCAACTGACCCCCTCAGCCTGCGCAAAGACCGCAAAGGAAAGCGTCACGGACTGGAGCTGGAGCGCAATATAGGGCGTGGCCGCAATGACCGAGATGACCGTGACAATCATGCCCAGCTGCGTCGATTTTCCAAAGCGCGATGACACGAGGTCAGCAATAGAGGTTATGCGCTGCGCCCGCCCGATCCGCACCAGACGGCGCAGGATCCACCACCAGCCAACCATCACCAAAGTCGGTCCCAGGTAGATCGTCACAAACTCCAGGCCCGACCGTGCCGCGTAACCAACCGCGCCGTAAAAGGTCCAGGCTGTGCAATAAATGCTCAGCGAGAGCGTGTATATCCAGGGTGATGTCAGCCAGTTGGAATGACCGTTGGCCGCACGCCGCTCGGCGATGAAGGCAATGACAAATAGCGAAAGAACATAGCCCAAAGCAAAGGCGATCAGGGCGTTAAAGGTCATCATTCCTCAGAGGTATCCTGATCTGAGAGGGATGCGTCCGATCGCATCCGGCTGGATATCGCAGCCGTCAGGAGGATCAACAGGACCCAAACACCAAAAACATAAAGCACGCCCGAAGAACCGACGGGTTCACCGGAACCTTCATTCCGCCACGCAACCGGAATAAGCCACAAGACGATGCCCACGAAGGGCACCAGTTTGGCGCCATCTCGCAGGCGCCGCTGGCGATAGCTGGCCCGTTGCAGGAAGACCGGTTTTTTGGTCGGGGCGGTCATGCCTCCATCAGGTCGCGCACGTGGTCACGCACCTCGGAGTTCGAAAACGGTTTTGTCATGAAAAGCGATGCGCCAAGGCGCATTGCAAGCTCGCGGTCCTTTTCCTGTCCCCGCGCGGTCAGCATCATGACCGGCGTTTGCTGCGTGACAGCATTGCCGCGCAGATCGCGCAGGATGTCAAACCCGCTGCGTCCCGGCAGCATGACATCCAGGATGATCATATCGGGCGGAAAGGCCAGCACCTTGTCCATCGCCGAGGTGCCGTCCTCATGCGTATGTACGGTCCATCCGTCCCGCGACAGAATAAAGCTGATCGCTTCGATGATATTCGGCTCATCTTCGATCAGAAGGACACGTTTGCCCATCTCATCGTCTCCCCTTGCGTCTTTCCCCTTTTGACAAAGGGGCCTCCCTCATGCCTGACTATCACGACAAATATCGGCGCTGTCAAAGCTCTGCTTGCGGGGCGATGCCCTTCAACGCCGGCTCACGGCGGCTGGGGCAGTCATTGCGGGGGCAAATCCGGCATGACAGGCCAACGGGGTATGGCACGGAACCTGTTTCCGGCGGGTCAGGCAGGACAAGCATCATGCTTTGCAACGCAGGTGGTGCATCAAACGCGGCCGGTCCGATGGGCTCGGCCAGTGCAAAACACAGGAACCGTGTCGCGTTGGGGGCTGGCATTTCAACCTCCAGGCGGATTGGCTGATGCGGCCTGCTCAGGGCACCAAAGAGAGGCCACAAAGAGCAGGCCCCCCCTGATCGCGGCATGGTAAAGCCCGGCACAGACTTAATGAAAGTCAGCGCGCCCGCGGCATCGCAAATAACCAGTCCCATCGGCGGGTGGCCCTGATCCGGTGGGAGCTGCGCCATACGGCGCATGACCATCGCCAGGGGCACATGCAGGCTTTGCGCAATGGCGGCAGGGTCGTAATGATACTTGCGGCAGGTTTTTTCAAACCTGGCCAGCGGCAGTGCCGACACATCGGCGGCATAACCATGCAGAAACTGCCGCAGCACCGCCTCTGCCGGGCCCTGCAAATCTGCTTGTTTCAGAACGGCGGCAGGGTCAGCCCCGTCCTCGATCGCGGAGATGTGGAAACCGCTCTGGTCAAGATAGCTCTCGACCACCTCAAACGGCGATCCCGATTGCTCCAGCACGGCTTCCGGCACCTCAAGATAGGCAATCAGCGCCTCGCTGCTGTCGGCCAATCGCAGGCTGTCATTGTGGATGTTTTCGTGAAAGCGGCGCTGCCAGTCCTGATCGAGTTCTTCCGGCCCCACAAGAATGGAGGCCGAGGACCGGATCGCGCTGACCGCCGAGATCACTTCGTGCAGTGACCCCGCCAACTGCGGATCATAGGCGATGCGGTCGGCCAGTACCCTGCTTTTTTCTTCCAGGGCAGTGATTTTGCGCGCCTGATCCGCGATCAGCCCGCCCCATCCGGGATAGCGCGCGGCAAGTTCTTCTGTGCGCTCAACTTCAACCGCGCCGCCAATCGCCGCAGCCGCGCCGCGCATCTGGTCGAGTGTATCACTGTCCACACCATCGGCCAGAAGAACGGTATCGACCTCAAGAACACGCGCGAGATCGGCCAGAAGCTTGCCTCCGATTCTGCGTCTGTTGTGCTCTATCAAGTTCAAATAAGACGGCGAAATACCAACTGATTCAGCGACAGCCGCCTGCCTCAACCCGCGATCAAGGCGCTTTTCGCGAATGCGTGAACCGGCGAGGCCCTGGTCTGGCACAGCAATTTCCCCTTTTGGTTTCAGTGCTTTTCTGCACCTGCAAGAAAAAGCATTTACTAAAATTCACTGCCCACTGTTCACGAATTTACAAATAAGTCCAGAGCCATCAATGGTTTGTTGTTTGAACGGGCCATCGTCACCGAAGGTAAGGCAGTACTGTAAAGTGCTCGCGGGTTGGGCGAGGAGGCGCAACCGGCTTTAATCTTTAGGGAGGATAATAATGTCCAATTCGAAATTCTCGCGTCGCGGCGTCCTTAAGACTGGCATGGTTGCCAGTGCTGGACTCGCTTTGCCGCAGTATCTGCGTGCTGGTTCCGATGGCGGGTTTACAAATGCGCCTGGCGCCAGCGAAGTCGTGCTTGGCTTCAACGTGCCACAAACCGGCCCATATGCGGATGAGGGTGCAGACGAACTGCGCGCTTACGAACTGGCGGTCGAGCACCTGAACGGCGGCGGCGACGGCGGCATGATGGGCACGTTCTCATCGCAGGCGCTGGACGGCACCGGTATTCTGGGACGCGAAGTCAAATATGTCACAGGTGACACGCAGACCAAATCTGACGCTGCGCGTGCATCGGCCCGTTCGATGATCGAAAAAGATGGCGCGATCATGATCACTGGCGGTTCGTCCTCTGGTGTGGCTGTGGCCGTTCAAGCGCTCTGCCAGGAGGCCGGCGTGATCTTCATGGCGGGTCTGACCCACTCCAACGACACAACTGGTAAAGACAAGCGGGCTAATGGCTTCCGCCACTTCTTCAACTCCTATATGTCCGGTGCGGCGCTGGCCCCAGTGCTTGCGGCCAACTACGGCACGAACCGTAAGGCCTATCACCTGACGGCGGACTATAACTGGGGTTACACCACAGAAGAAGCGGTGCGGTCTTCAACCGAAGCCATGGGCTGGGAAACTGTGAACGCTGTGAAAACACCGCTGACACAGACCGATTTCTCGTCCTATATCGCTCCTGTTCTGAACTCTGGCGCGGACGTTCTGGTTCTGAACCACTACGGCGGGAACATGGTGAACTCGCTGACCAACGCGGTTCAGTTTGGTTTGCGTGAAGCACAGGCCAATGGCCAGAACTTCGAAATCGTTGTTCCGCTCTATTCACGTCTGATGGCGCGTGGTGCGGGTGCAAACGTTGCTGGCATCTTCGGGTCCACCAACTGGCACTGGTCGCTGCAGGACGCCGGTTCGCAAGCGTTCGTTCGGTCCTTCGGGACAAAGTACGGCTTCCCACCAAGCCAGGCTGCGCACACAACCTACGTGCAGACCCTGCTTTATGCGGATGCCGTCACACGCGCCGGTTCGTTCAACCCATGCGCGGTTGTCGAAGCGCTCGAAGACTTCGAGTTCGACGGTCTCGGCAATGGTCCGACGCTTTATCGCGGCGATGACCACCAGTGCTTCAAGGACGTGCTGGTTGTGAAAGGGAAAGAGAACCCCGACAACGAGTTCGACCTTCTTGAAATCGTTGAAGTCACCCCAGTGGAGCAGGTCACTTATGCACCTGATCACCCACAGTTCGCGGGTGGCGCACTGGGGACATGCAACCCAGGCGCATAAGCCAGAAACCGTCAGGCCGCCCGCATCCGGGTGGCCTGACTACCATGAGGTCATGTGACACCGATTTTCGGGGGTGGCGTGGCAAAGAGCACCCGCTGCTCAACCCTGCAACGGATCAGAGGTCACCAGATGGACCAGTTCATTCTTCAAATTCTCAACGGGCTCGATAAGGGCTCGGCTTATGCGCTGATTGCGCTGGGTCTGACACTCATTTTCGGAACGCTGGGCGTCGTGAACTTTGCCCATGGTGCATTGTTCATGCTCGGTGCTTTCGTCGCTGTGACAGTGAACAAATTGCTCACTATCAGCAAGAAAGTTGTGGACGAAACGCGGACAGACTTTTTGGGGAACCCGCTTCAGGTGGATGTTCCTTACATTTACGACATTTTCGGACAAACGGCCGGGAATGCGATCATTGACTGGTCGGTTCCGATCGCGATCCTCTTTGCCATTCCGGTCATGGTGGCCGTCGGTTACGTCGTGGAACGCGGCCTGATCAAGCACTTTTACAAGCGCCCCCATGCCGACCAGATTCTGGTGACATTTGGCCTGGCCATCGTCATTCAGGAGATCATCAAGTATTTTTACGGTGCCAATCCGATCCCTACCCCGGCGCCGGAAACCTTCGTGGGGGCATTCGACTTTGGCGTCATCCTTGGATTTGAGCCGAACGCGATCAGCTACCCCTATTGGCGGCTTGTCTACTTCTTCTTCTCGGTGTTTATCATCGGCGGGGTCTTTGCATTCCTGCAATTCACCACTTTCGGGATGGTCGTGCGGGCCGGTATGGCCGACCGGGAAACCGTTGGGATCCTGGGCATCGACATCGACAAGCGGTTCACGATCATGTTCGGGATAGCCGCCGCAGTCGCGGGGCTGGCGGGCGTGATGTATGCGCCGATCAATTCACCCAACTACCAGATGGGCATGGACTTTCTGGTGCTGAGCTTTGTTGTGGTGGTCGTCGGTGGTATGGGGTCCCTGCCCGGCGCTGTCGCCGCTGGGTTCCTGCTGGGTATCCTGGAAAGCTTTGCGTCGATGTCAGTCGTCATCGACTTCTTGCCTGGGATCAACCAGATCATCATCTACCTTGTCGCAATCATCATTTTGTTGACACGTCCACGTGGCCTGATGGGCCGCAAAGGCGTGATGGAGGAGTAAGCCAATGCTCGGATTAGAAAAGAAAGACCTCCGGCTGCTGCTGATCGTGATCGGCCTGACGCTGCTGGCCCCCTTCATCCTCAACCCCTTCCCTGAAGGCTCTGAGATGGCGCAGTTCAACGCAGGTTATCCTGACCTGATGCAGCGTTTTGTGATCTTCGGTATCCTCGCCATTGGGTTCAACATCCTCTTTGGTCTGACCGGTTACCTGTCCTTTGGCCACGCCGCCTTTCTGGGAGTGGGATCCTACGCAGCGGTCTGGATGTTCAAGCTGCTCAGCATGAATGTCCTGCCGGCCATTATTCTCAGCGTGATCATCGCGGGCATCTTTTCACTGCTCATCGGGTTTGTCTCGCTGCGGCGATCGGGCATCTACTTCTCGATCCTGACGCTTGCCTTTGCGCAAATGTCCTTTGCCCTGGCCTATTCGGTGCTGACACCGATTACGGGCGGGGAGACCGGCTTGCAGCTGGCGCTTGACGATCCGCGCATCTTCGGAGCTTCACAGACGGCATCAGGCAATATCCCGGTTCCTGCTCTCTTTGGGCTTGAAATGCGGTCCAGCTATGAAATGGCGATCGGATCCTGGCTCTTTACGTTCAACGTCGGCTATTACCTGTCTGCCTTGTTCCTGATCCTGTCGTTCTACCTGGCGATCCGCATCTTCCGTTCACCCTTCGGGATGATGTTGCGCGCGATCAAATCGAACCAGACCCGGATGAGCTATACCGGTCTGAACCCGCGGCCCTATACGCTGGCGGCTTTCGTGATCTCTGGCATGTATGCCGGGCTGGCAGGTGGTCTGTTGGCGTCGATGGACCCGCTGGCCGGTGCCGAGCGCATGCAGTGGACGGCGTCGGGTGAAATTGTCTTGATGACCATCCTTGGCGGTGCCGGCACATTGATCGGACCCGTACTGGGCGCAGGTATGATCAAGTATTTCGAAAACATTTTCTCGAAGATCAACGAATCCATTCTGCACGGTTGGTTCGCCTTCCTGCCAGATGGGCTCGAGAATTTCGTGGTCGCTGTGATCTATCCGTTCATCGGCAAGGGCTGGCACCTGACGCTGGGTATCGTGTTCATGCTCGTCGTGATCTTCCTGCCCGGTGGACTTGTCCAGGGTGGCCAGAAAATCGCATCCGCCTTCCGGCGCAAAAAGCCCGAAGACGCCAAGCCAAACGCCACTGAACCGGCCGAATAAGGAGACAGACAGATGGGTTTGCTAGAAGTCAAAGGCATCAACAAACGGTTCGGCGGTCTGCAAGCGCTGGGTGACGTGAACCTCAGCGTGGCCGAAGGAAGCCTGCACGCGATCATCGGCCCCAATGGCGCCGGCAAGTCAACCTTGCTGAATGTGCTGGTGGGAAAGCTGATACCTGACAGCGGGTCGGTGATGTTCGATGGGAAATCTGTACTGGGGCGCAAGCCTCACGAGATCAACCAGATGGGGATCAGCAGGGTGTTTCAAACCCCCGAGATCTTTGGCGATCTCAGCGTGTTCGAGAACGTGATGATCCCCTGTTTTGCCAAACGCGACGGCGCGTTCCGGATGCATGCCATTGAAAGCATCTTTTCCGAAAAGGGCATTCAGGAACAGGCGACCGCCATTCTTGATGACGTGAACATGATTGAAAAGAAGGACATGATCGCATCGAGCCTGTCACGTGGCGACAAACGACGCCTGGAAATGGCGATGTGCCTTGTGCAGGACCCCAAGCTTTTGCTGCTGGATGAACCGACGGCGGGGATGGCACGGGCAGACACCGAGAACACGATCAATTTGCTCAAGGAAATCCGCGAGAAGCGCGGGATCACCATGGCCATCATTGAACATGACATGAACGTCGTTTTCTCGCTCGCTGAACGGATCACCGTGCTGGCGCAAGGCACGCCCTTGGTCGAGGACACACCTGACAACATCAAAGGGCACCCCAAGGTCCGCGAAGCCTATCTTGGCGAGGCGCAGGTCTAGCAGACAATTTTTCATCGAAAAATTGGCCCCAAACTTTCGATGAAAGTTTGCATACCGGAGAGAAAGAAATGAACGCACCTTTCAACAAGCACGCCAACAACGCCGCGACCCACCCTGCCTACCTCAGCGTTTGGGAAATCGAAGCGTATTACGGCGAAAGCTACATCGTGCAGAATGTCAGCTTCAACATTCACGAGGGTGAAATCCTTGCTTTGCTGGGGCGCAACGGTGCGGGCAAGACATCGACCTTGCGAACAATCGCCCGTCTAGACAATCCGTCATTGACCCATGGCGAAATCTGGTTGGATCACAAGCCTCTGCACGAAATGAAGAGCCACGAAGCGGCCTCCAACGGCATTTCCCTCGTGCCCGAGGATCGGCGGATCATTCCCGGCCTCACAGTCGAAGAAAACCTGCAACTGGCGCAGATTGCGCCACCGCATGGGTGGTCGCTGGACCGGATCTATGACCTCTTCCCGCGATTGGGTGAACGTCGCAAGCAAGAAGGGGTGACACTTTCAGGGGGCGAACAGCAGATGCTCTCGATTGCGCGCGCATTGGCCCGGGATATCAAGGTGTTGTTGCTTGACGAACCCTACGAAGGGCTTGCTCCTGTCATCGTACAAGAGATCGCCAAGACACTTGGCGTCATTCGGGATCAGGGCATCACAACCGTGATTGTTGAGCAGAATGCCGTCGCCGCACTGAAACTCGCTGATCGCGCTGTGATCCTGGATATCGGCAAGGTTGTCTTTGATGGCTCTGCCAAGGAAGTCCTTGAGGATGAGCAGTTGCGCGCCCAGTACCTGGCGATCTGATGGCGTTAATCTTAAATCGCTAAGACTTCTTACCTGGCGATTAAGGAATTGGTAATCCCAAAGAGCAATTCTTGGGGCGCAATGCCCTCGCTTTTCGGAGCCAAAACAATGGATACATCTCTCACTTTCCCCACAGCACCTGCCGTCGCGGCATCCGGAAACCTCCCCCTCGTGCCGCGCGCGGATACAACCAAAGTCCAGGCCGTCGAAAGAAGCGGCCTGGGCGCGACCCTTCCAGCCAACAAACCCTTTGTGGCACAGGTCGTGACTGCCCGCCTGTCAGGGTCCGAATTCCCCGAGAACCCCGCCGAAATCGCACCGCCAGAGCGCACGTTGCGCCCCTATGATGTGCCGATGCTGCCCTACGACGCGGCCGTCGAGACTGACTAGGCGCCGACCTGCCAAGGCAATCAGATTCGGCGGTTCCGCGCGATGCCTGACGAATTTCGGAACACCCGCGCTTTCCACCCTCGTTGGCTTGCCCTATAAGCAGTTTGATGCTTTGTGACGTCACGTCGCACAAGCGCCAATAATATGGGCAACCGGCCGAGGAAAACATGGGCAACAAAACCTCTCACGATAGCGACGTCAGCTTTATTGCGGCATTGGCCGAGCTGCTGCACGACAATGATCTGACCGAGCTTCAGGTCAAACGGGACTATGGCGAAAACGACAGCCTGAATGTGCGAGTCAGCCGCCAAATACAAACGGTCGTGCAAGCCAGCGTGCCTGCTGCTGCGGCGCCAGCCCATCCGGTGGCGCCAGCCGCACCGGCTGCTGCGCCAGAGGCCCCCGCTGCTTCGGACGCCTCTGATCCTGCAAGCCACCCCGGTGCTGTAACGTCTCCCATGGTGGGCACCGTCTATATGGCGCCAGAGCCTGGCGCGGCCCCTTTTGCAACCGTTGGCGCGACCATCAAAGAGGGTGACACGATTCTCATCATCGAAGCCATGAAAACGATGAACCACATCCCAGCCCCACGCGCAGGGACGATCAAGCGCATCCTGGTCGAAGATGGCGGCGCTGTAGAATTTGGCGCACCCCTTGTGATCATCGAATAAAGGCGGCCCCATGTTCGATAAAATCCTTATCGCGAACCGAGGTGAAATCGCCCTGCGCGTCGTGCGTGCCTGCCGCGAAATGGGCGTCAAATCCGTGGCTGTTCATTCCACCGCTGACGCCGATGCGATGCATGTGCGGATGGCCGACGAGGCGATCTGCATTGGCCCCCCCGCCTCTGCCCAAAGTTATTTGTCCTTCCCGGCGATCATTTCCGCCTGCGAGATCACAGGCGCACAGGCGATCCATCCCGGCTATGGGTTCCTGTCTGAAAACGCGGCCTTCGTGCAGGCGGTTGAGGACCACGACCTGACATTCATTGGCCCCACTGCCGAACATATCCGTGTCATGGGCGACAAGATCACTGCCAAGGACACGATGAAAGAACTGGGCGTGCCTTGCGTGCCGGGGTCTGATGGCGGTGTCGCAACCCTGGCCGACGCTCAGCGCATCGGCGAAGAGGTCGGGTATCCTGTCATCATCAAGGCGACGGCCGGTGGCGGTGGGCGCGGCATGAAAGTGGCACAAACCGCCGCTGACATGGAGCAGGCGTTCCATTCCGCGCGCGCCGAGGGCAAAGCTGCCTTTGGCAACGATGAAGTCTATATTGAAAAATACCTGACCACACCTCGACACATCGAAATTCAGGTGTTTGGCGATGGCAAAGGCAACGCGGTACATTTGGGCGAACGCGATTGTTCGCTCCAGCGCCGCCACCAGAAGGTATTTGAAGAGGCCCCGGGTCCCTGCATCACGCCCGAGCTGCGTGACCGGATCGGCAAGGTCTGTGCCGATGCTGTGGCCAAGATCAACTATATTGGCGCGGGTACAATCGAATTTCTCTTCGAGAATGACGAATTTTACTTCATCGAAATGAACACACGCTTGCAGGTGGAACACCCTGTTACCGAAGGGATTTTTGGGGTCGATCTGGTGCGCGAACAGCTGCGCGTCGCCGCTGGCATGCCGATGTCATTCGGTCAGGATGACCTGAAGATCAACGGCCATGCCATTGAGGTGCGGATAAACGCAGAAAAATTGCCAAACTTCGCCCCCTGCCCCGGCACGATCACGCAGTACCACGCCCCGGGCGGGTTGGGTGTGCGTATGGATTCCGCGCTTTACGACGGGTATCGCATTCCACCCTATTACGACAGCCTGATCGGCAAACTGATTGTCCACGGACGTAACCGCCCTGAAGCTCTTGCACGGCTCGAACGGGCCTTGGGTGAGTTGATCGTTGATGGGGTGGATACAACGGTGCCTCTGTTTCATGCACTTTTGGCCGAGGAAGCCGTGCAAACCGGTGAATACAATATCCACTGGCTTGAACACTGGCTGGAAGAAAACCTGACCTCGGACCAGTGAAAGACAGCTCGCCCACCCTGACCCCGGACCTGCTCTTGCAGGCCTATCAGGCGGGCGTGTTTCCCATGTCCGAAGGGCGCGACGACCCAGAGGTTTTCTGGGTCGATCCGCGGATGCGCGGGATCATTCCGCTGGATGGTTTCCGGATGTCACGCAGCCTTGCGCGGACACTGCGGCGCGGTGCCTTTTCCGTTACCTGCGATGCTGCGTTTACGGATGTGGTCGCCGGTTGCGCCGACCGCGAGGAGACTTGGATCAACGATACGATTTTTGATCTTTATTCTGCACTGCACGATGCTGGTTACGCGCATTCGGTCGAAGTTTGGGACGGCCCGTCTCTTGTGGGTGGCGTTTATGGCGTCACGATCGGTGCGGCCTTCTTTGGCGAGAGCATGTTCAGCAGGGCGGCAGATGCCTCAAAAATTGCGTTGGCCTATCTGGTGGATCGGTTGCGACTGGGGGGCTATCTGCTCTTTGACACGCAGTTCCTGACACCGCATCTGGCCCGTCTCGGCGCCATAGAAGTACCGCGCGATCACTATCGGGCCAAGTTGACGCAGGCTCTGGCCCAGGAGGCATCTTTCACCAGCCCCGGCCCGCTTCCTCTTGCTCAGGATGTGATACAGCGCAACGCCCAGACGTCATAACGCGGGTGGTCCATGGCATTCAGCGCCGGCGCAGAAGCGATCATCCAGCCCGAGAACAACGGCGCATTTTCCTTGGTGTCCTGAACGAAAAGCTGGGTGAACGCATCGCCTGCGGGGTTTTCAATCGGGTAGCGGCATTCATTCAGCGTGACAGACAGAAACCCCAGAACCCCTGTTTCCCCCTGGGACAGGGACAAGTCGGTGACCTGCCCCGTCAATTTGTCCAGAATCCGCAATTCACCGGCAGTGGCAGTGGCGACTTCCTGCGTCACAGCCTCCGTCGAAGTGGTCAGAATTTCTTCTTCCTCTTCGTTGGGGGTGATGGTCAATTGGCCGATCAATTGATCCAAGGGGGTCTCTTCAATCGGGGTCGTGACGATCTCTTGCGCAGCGAGAGGGGCCGCGATCAGGGAAACGCCGGATATGACAGATGCAAACAGTAACCGCATGCGAGGGGCCCCTATTCTGGTGACCATGCCTCGTAATCGGCACGCTCGACCGGGGCATTGCGGCGAATCGACCCCGCTGGCGCATAGGCCTCTGAGGTTCCGGTCAGGTTTTTTTGATGTGGCTGTTGCCAGTCCTTGCGCGGCAGCGCAGCTTCGGTCGGTGGCTCGTCCCAGGTATGGTGCAGCCAGCCATGCCATTCGGGGCTGACGCGCGACGCTTCGTTGTCGCCATTGTAGATCACCCAGCGGCGGCTGCCGTCATGATTGCGGTAGAACACATTGCCTTGCGCATCGTCGCCCACCCTGGTGCCATTGCGGCTGGTCCAAAGCTGGGTGCCAAATGACTGCCCATCCCACCAGGTAAAGATGCGTTTGATATTATGACCAAGGCCCATGTCGCGTCTCCGGTTTGCGTGGCCCATCCATGCACGAATGGCACCAAAAGGTCCAGTGGGTTCAGGCGGGGACCCGCGCAGTCACTTCGATTTCAATCTTCATTTCCGGGTTCTGCAACTGGGCTGAGATCATCGTGGCGGCGGGCTTTGCCATGGCAAAGACCTGCGACGTGATGGGCCAGCAATTCGGCCAGTCAGTCTTGTCAGGAACGATATAATTCACCCGCACAACGTGATCGAGCCCGCTGCCTGCCTCTTCCAGGGTTCTGGCGATTGTGCCCAGCGCATTGCGGCACTGGTCCTCTATGCTGTCGGGCATCACCATGGTGGCATAGTCATAGCCCGTCGTGCCTGCCACAAAGACCCATCCATCCGCAACAACGGCCCGGCTATAGCCGATCTGTTCCTCGAAAGGTGATCCCGTTGAAATGTGGCGCACGGACAAGGGTTAGCTGGCCGTTGCAGGCTCTTTTTGTTTGCCCTCGTCGTGGATCATCAGCGGGGCAACGTCAGAGGTCACTGCTTCTTCATTCACCACAACCTCGGTCACGGTATCCATACCGGGCAGGTCAAACATCGTATCCAGCAGGATGTCTTCCATGATCGAGCGCAAACCACGTGCGCCGGTCTTGCGTTCAATGGCACGTCTGGCAATCGCGCTGAGCGCATCCTCGGTGAAGGTCAGCTTCGTGCTCTCAAGATCGAACAGGCGCTGGTATTGCTTGACCAATGCATTCTTTGGCTGCGTCAGGATCGTGATCAGCGCATCTTCATCAAGGTCGGTCAAAGTCGCGATGACGGGCAGTCGCCCCACAAATTCAGGGATCAATCCGAACTTCAGCAGGTCTTCCGGCTCCAGTTCGGTGAATATCTCACCGATACCCCGATCATCATCTTCGCGGACATCCGCACCAAAGCCCATTGCCGAGCCCTTGCCGCGCTGCGCGATGATCTTGTCCAGCCCCGCAAAGGCGCCGCCACAAATGAACAGGATGTTCGTCGTGTCCACTTGCAGGAATTCTTGTTGGGGATGTTTGCGCCCCCCCTGCGGCGGCACAGAGGCCACAGTGCCTTCCATGATCTTCAGCAGCGCCTGCTGCACGCCCTCGCCCGAAACATCACGGGTGATCGACGGGTTGTCGGATTTGCGTGTGATCTTATCAACCTCGTCAATATAGACGATACCACGCTGCGCGCGCTCAACATTGTATTCAGAGGCCTGCAACAGCTTGAGAATGATATTCTCGACATCTTCACCGACATAACCTGCTTCGGTCAGAGTTGTCGCATCGGCCATGGTGAACGGCACATCGAGAATCCGCGCCAGTGTCTGCGCCAGCAGCGTCTTGCCGCAACCGGTCGGCCCGATCAGCATGATGTTGGATTTGGCCAGTTCGATATCAGATTTATCGGCGTGGTTCAGTCGCTTGTAATGGTTGTGGACAGCCACCGAAAGAACACGTTTTGCGTGCAATTGGCCGATCACGTAATCATCCAGAACGTCACAAATCTCGGTCGGGGTTGGCACGCCATCGCCGGCTTTCAGGCCCGCTGTCTTTGTTTCTTCACGGATGATATCCATGCAGAGTTCAACACATTCGTCGCAAATAAAGACGGTGGGGCCCGCGATCAGCTTGCGCACCTCATGCTGGCTTTTGCCGCAAAAGCTGCAATAGAGCGTATTCTTGCTGTCGGTGCCGCTGGTATTCGCCATTTCATCCCTCTTTGCCCATTGGCCGTTCAAACATAAGTCGCACTGCCTTGCCAACAACACTAAGACAGCCCGCCAAGGTCCACAATGTCAAAATGACCTTGCACAGAACGTCATTAACAACCGGATAATGCCTCGGCACAATTGGCATAAACTGACAATGGGTCAGAAAAAAGACAAACGCGGCCAAAGCCGCGTTTGTGGGGCATGATGGCCGTTGTCGGCCTAGTCTTCGGCTTTGGTCCGGTTTTCGACGATTTCGTCAATCAAACCCCAGTCTTTGGCCTCTTCGGGGGACATGAAGTTGTCACGTTCAAGGGCCGCTTCGACCTTCTTGAGGGTGTTGCTTGTGTGCTTGACGTAAATCTCGTTCAGACGTGTCTTGAGCTTTTGCGTCTCGGCGGCATGGATCATGATATCCGTCGCCTGTCCCTGATATCCGCCGGATGGCTGATGCACCATCACGCGGCTGTTGGGCAGCGAAAAGCGCATGCCCTGATGACCGGCTGTCAGCAGCAAAGAACCCATCGATGCCGCCTGCCCGATCACCAGCGTGCTGACCTTGGGGCGGATGTATTGCATGGTGTCGTAGATCGACAGACCAGATGTCACCACCCCACCGGGGCTGTTGATATACATGCTGATCTCTTTCTTGGGGTTCTCTGATTCAAGGTGCAGCAACTGCGCAACGACAAGCTGGCTCATGCCATCATGGACAGGGCCATTCACGAAAATGATTCGTTCCTTCAGCAAACGGGAGAAAATATCGTAGGCGCGCTCACCACGAGCGGTCTGTTCGACCACCATTGGGACAAGGTTCATATAAGTCTCGACGGGGTCTTGCATATTTACTGCCTCATGTTCGGACGGGACCGTCCTCGTTTCAATATCCTGACAGAGTCTTAGTGTTGGGCGTCAGGGGCTTCAAGGGCTGCCGGAACGGATTGCC
>Ga0316207_10001747_pt1 | contig 25083 bp, 23 predicted proteins | sample 6weekpyrite_MG_FD_204943 | JGI IMG/M metagenome (GOLD analysis project Ga0316207, IMG submission 204943) | Microbial mat bacterial communities from mineral coupon in-situ incubated in ocean water Damariscotta River, Maine, United States -... | ecosystem: Environmental > Aquatic > Marine >... | reverse complement strand
AATCGACTCGATGCCTGATTGGCTAGCTGTTACGCTAACCGGCACCACCGCGCCGTTTTCTGCAATATCGGGGGCTTTGATTTTGATGTCTTTACTATCCGTGGTGCCAGCACCACCGAAAAGGGATTTCATTGTGTTATCGACACCTTTGGCTTCAAATGCTGACTTAGGCCAGGCTGCTAATACAGTTTGTGGGGTCAGAAGACCGGCACCAACCGCAACAGCAACAGCACCTGTGGCCATTGAGCCCTTGAGGAATGTTCTGCGTTGCATAGTATTCACCTTATATAAGTTTATTATTGACGTTTTAAAGCGTGTAGAGCCAGTCGATAACGTCCTGGATTTCTTTTTTAGAAATAATTTCATGCTTTCCGTACGGAGGCATCATAGTATCCGGGTTGTTTGACTGTGGGTCGTTAAGCTGATTTTCCAGCTTAGCTCTGTCAGGGAAACGGGCCTTCATAGCGACCAATGGTGGTCCAATGTTGCCTGGTAGTTTTGCGCCTTGGTAGGCATGACATGCAAAACAGTTACCCTTTTTACGACTTTCGGCAACTTTCTTACCTGCTGCCGCGTCTGCACTTGCTACCACTGGTGCAAGTGTGAAGCTTCCTAATAGCACTGCAATAGCACTAGCGGTCACTATCGTCTTTGCGGTTTTCCGCATCGCTCTCCTCCTCAAGTTACATACTTAATTATGTTGTTTTATTTGTAGAAATCGGACTTCCTAAACCACTGCTGAATTTCAGTTCAGCGCCCTAACTTACGTTAATTGTTATGTGGCGGTTTGTTAAAAATACTAGTTAATTTAGTATTTGGTCGCCGTGACTCTACGGTCAACGTAGCCCATAGCATACCTAAGTGCGCGCGTATGGCAAGATAAAATTTGCTAAAATCTATTTAAGTATTTACTAAGATACTGTTGTAGCTTTTAGGCTTATTTTAAAGGGGTTAAAACTTGCTTTCAGCTAATAGTAATTGCTTAAGTTGATCTCTTCGTGCCTGAATTTTTTCTTGAAGATAAAAATCGTCTGAAGGCAGACGCAGTGCGGTATCGAGTTGTTGTATGGCCGCGTTGGTTTGACCATTTAAATAATGAAATTCGGCCAAAGATTGATGAGCCTCGAGTTTAAACCCAGCTTCACTTTCGGCGAAAGAAAGTAATTTATAAAAGGAGGCATCACCATGTCTGAAGGGTGCGTGCTTATGAAGCAGCAAACGAGCCTGTTTCGCCTTACCAACCTGAAGTAAGGCACGTGCGTAGTAGACAGTTGTTGGGTGATCATGGGGATAGTTTTTCAAGGTGGCCTTATAGAGTTCTAGCGCTTCATTAATCGAACCAGATTGAAATAAGATAGTTGCTTTCGCTCTAATAAATGCAAGATTCGTTGAATATTTTTTTAGTAGCGGATCAAGTTGTGCAAAGGCTTGTTGGTATTGTTCAGCATTGGCTAACGCTATGCTGTAAACATATTCCGCTGCCGCTTTGTTGAGGTATTGTTCCGATTTTAAAAGTGCTTGATAGCGCTTGATGGCACCTTGAGCATTACTATTGCGTAGATGTAGTTTTTCTCTTACTAAATGATATTCAATGCTGCTAGCAACCTGACGGTACGGATAACTTTGTGCGCGGTTGCGGGCATTCGCGATGCGTGTTGTCGACACTGGGTGCGTACTTAGAAATTCGGGCGGACTACTATAATAGCGAGAAGCTTGTTGTAGGTGTTCGAAAAAACTCGCCATAGCATTTGGATCTAAATTGGAATTAGCCAAGGTCTGAATACCAAAATAATCTGCTTCGTTTTCATTGCTGCGGGTGAAGTTAAGCTGCGCTTGTAAAGTGGCCGCTTGTGAAGCGGCCAACGTTGCTTGACCCAGCTCGCTATTTTGAGTGCCAATAATGATGGCGGCTACAAGGGCAGCCAAAGAAGGTAAATTTAGTTTTCCTTGTGCCTCGACTGCTCTAGCGAGGTGGCGTTGCGTGACATGCGCAATTTCATGACTTACGACCGAGGCAAGTTCACTCTCAGATTCTGTTGCAGTGATAAGCCCACTATTAATACCAATGTAGCCTCCGGGGGCAGCGAAGGCATTAATCCTTGAGTCGTCGATCACAAAAAAAGTAAATGATTGAGAGGGGTTGTCGCTATTTTCGGCCAGTCTATTTCCTAAAGAACTGATGTATTCGTTAATTTCAGGGTCATCGATGAGGTTGAAATTAAGACGAATCCGTCGTAAGAATTCAACGCCTATGCGTCGCTCTTGGTCTGGCGATAAAACTGCTCCGGCACTATCACCAATATCAGGTAGTTGAATGGTATCGGCTGATACAAAGGCGAAATTGAGCCCTAAAAGGGCGCTAAGTACGTATAAGGTGTGTCGTAAACGCATGAATTAACAATAATATCCTGTTTCAAAGCAATATGACCACGATAATACGATGGTGTTCAATATTATCTACCAGTTTAGCGCAGATTTTATCGTACTTGCCATTGTTGTTGAGTTATCATATAAGAGTACCCTTGAATTCTAATATTTTCATGGGTGGCTTAAACATCCGGTTTTTTAAGCCCATGAAGTAAGCCCATAACTACTTATCTTAAAAGGAGATAACCATGGCTGATTTTGACCAAGAACTCGACGCATCAGGCCTTAACTGCCCACTTCCTATTCTACGAGCTAAAAAAACCTTAGCAGGAATGGATACGGATCAAGTACTACGCATTGTTGCGACTGACCCCGGTTCGGTAAAAGACTTTGAAGCTTTTTCAAAGCAAACAGGTAATGAATTAATGGACTCAGGTGAAGAAGGCGGCAAGTTCGTTTTCCGTATTAAGAAAGGTTAATCATTAGCCACGCTTTTAGGTTGTCTACGCCGACACGGAAGACCTAATCCTTATTTAATCATAATCTCTCAATTAATTTTGAAAGGAGATTGGTAATGTCAGAAAAGAAACTCGCTATTATTGCGACTAAAGGCACATTGGATTGGGCCTACCCGCCATTTATTCTTGCCTCAACAGCAGCGGCTTTAGGCTATGAAGTAGAAATCTTTTTTACTTTTTATGGTTTGCAATTGCTTAAAAAGGATATGAATTTACAGGTTAGCCCATTGGGTAACCCTGGCATGCCGATGCCAATGGCGATGGACAAGTGGTTCCCTGTTTTGGGTACAGCTATTCCTGGTATGCAAAGTGTCATGACAATGATGATGAAATCTAAAATGAAGTCTAAAGGTGTTGCGAGCGTTGAAGAATTGCGTGAGCTCTGTTTAGAGGCTGAAGTAAAAATGGTTGGCTGTCAGATGACAGTAGATCTTTTTGATTTCACACACGATAACTTTATCGATGGCGTTGAATATGGTGGCGCGGCTACTTTCTTCGAATTTGCCGGTGAAGCGGACATCACACTTTATATTTAATTGGTAAACTGAAGTGCGAATTAAAAAGCCCGGCTTACGCCGGGCTTTTTATTGCTTGTTGAACAGAAAAAAATAAATTATTAATTAGCAGCCATCTGATGTTTATTAAAAACTCCAGCGCGCTTGAGCGCTGATGATATTCACATCGATGTCATACTCGCCCACCAAATTACCACGTAAGAAATTTTCAGAACCTGTGGCAGCAACTTTATTAACATCGGCATCATCAATAAATAAATGTGCGTAACCGAAATCAACACTCATTTTTTGAGAAGGTTTATATGTAAACCCAAGCGTTAACCAAGTGCGGTCTGCATCCGGAACACGCGGAGAAATTAATTCAGAATTCGGGGTGGCAGATTCATCAAAGGCAATACCTGCACGCCATGTCCATTTCTCGTTTTGCTGGTAGGTTAAACCTAAAGAGTAACGATAACTGTCTTCCCATTCTAATGTTGTGACGCCATCACTGGCTGCCGTGTTATCAAACTCAAAACGAAGTTCTTGTAATTCGCTCCAGTTAGTCCAGGTGATATCTGCATTAACGGCTAGTTTTGAATTCACTTGGTGTTGCAAGCCAACAGAAAAGCTATCAGGCAAACTGACATCCGCTTTTACGTCGCCATCAACTAAGCCCGCACCAGTAGCTAGCGCATTAGCGGTTGTATTGTTAGGTGTATCAAAATCTGCATCACCTTCTAATGTGTGCTTGATTTTAGAGCGATATGCTAAGCCCACTCGGGTTGCTGGTGATGCTTGCCACAATAGACCGAGGTTGTAACCGAATCCCCAGTTATCTCCGGCGACTTCGACTTCACCATCATTTTGCTGGGGAGACAGTCCTGCACCACCACACGTGGCAGCACCAAGTCGTGCAAAACAAATGCTGCCAAAATCAATCGCATTTGATAAAGCCGCATCGATGTATTGAATGTTAATACCAAACCCTAAGCTAAGCGTGTTACTGGCTTTGTAAGCAAGGCTTGGATTAATGTTGACGGTTGTTAATTCAGAACGTAATGCGTAGTAACGTCCTACCCAGCCATTGTCGTAATCTGTCACAAGACCAAAAGGAGCATTGACGCCAATACCACCCGTCCATTTTTCATTGATTGCGCGCGTGTAGTAAAAATTCGGAACCAGCGCTACGGGGCCAGCATCACCACCTTCTTCGTTGTTAGCATTTAAACTGGCGCCACCAAGGGCAGTGGCAATAGTTGAGCCTTTATCTTTAAATTTGGCGTTGGGGTCAATAACGTGTGCGCCAAAGGTTGCAGCGGTTCGATTTTTAAGAAAGCTCATTCCAGCAGGATTAAAGTAAACCGTTGAGCCATCACTTGCGGCGGTTGAGCCTGTAGAAAAGGCGGCACCTAAGCCTGTCACACTCTGTTCAGCGATACCAAAGGCAGCGGCGTGGGTTTGGCTGGAGAAAAGAGCGAGGCTAATGCTTGTTGCAAGCAGACCAATATTTAACGGGGTATTTTTCTGACTCATTTGGAGCTCCCTAGAGTAACTAAGCTAAATAACACTTTATAAAAAAGCACATGTTTTTATTAGCTAAGCATAATGAAACGGGCTGGAGATAAAGTAAAGTGCCCTGTGCTATGACACGACAGCTTGTTGCATAAAAGACACAATTAGTGAAATGCGGTAAACAATATCAGTACAGCCTAATATTAATATCGGTACGTACTGATTTTCATAGATAATAAAGCAATATCATTGTTTAATTAAATTATAAAAAGATGTTGACATGCTAGCTCATCATAGAGAAACTGTGGTCGCTGTAAGACAGGATGTCTTAATTTCACAACAATAAAAGTTGTATTTTGCATTCCATGTTTCGACCTTGAATGCGTTTATAAAAACAGAAGTTTTTGTCTGCTTTGGGAGGAGACATTCTAATGAAATTTTCAAAACATTTAATCGCGGTTGCGACAGCGACTGCACTACTTACACCAGCAAGCGCATTTGCAACTGCAGGGTATTTTTCTATTGCTTATGGTGCTAAATCGCGTGGTATCGCGGGCGCGGCAACAGCTCTTTCACAAGACACCTACGCAGCAGCGGTTAACCCAGCAGGTATGGCTAAAGCGGCTGGGACTAACGATGTAGGTGTAATGATTTTCTCACCTAATCGTCATGCTGAAACACCATCATCAGGAAACCTTGCTTTCGAAAGTGACTTGAATGGATTTATCATCCCAAGTGGTGGTTTTGTTCGACAGCTCAATGACAAAATGACTTGGGGTATGAGCATCTATGCGAATGGTGGTTTAAATACGAGTTACGATACAGATGAGAATCCTGCCAGTAATGGACGTAACCCTTTTGGTTACCCGGATCGCCTTGGTGTTGATTTAGCGCAGTTAATCTTTGCACCAACGATTACTTATGAATTAAATAAGAAACACACAATTGGTGCCTCGTTGTTAGTTGGTTACCAGCAGTTCAAAGCGTTTGGCTTACAAGGGTTCTGTGGACTGAAAGGTGATGGCCTTTGTGATGGTACGCCGACTGATCCAGATATTGGTACCTCGGCGGCAAATAAAGGTTTAACAAACCAAGGCTATGATAGTGCTTGGGGGCTGGGTCTTCGTGTAGGTTGGCAAGGTAAGTTGAGTGAAAATGTATCAGTTGGTGCAGCATACTCAACAAAAGTTTACATGAATGAATTTGATGACTATGACAAACTTTTTGCTGAAGATGGTGATTTTGATATTCCCGCAAACTGGTCACTTGGTATTTCTGGCAAGGTTTCACCTAAGGTAACCCTGTCTGCCGATGTTCAACGAATTTTGTACAGCGATGTGAAATCGATCGCAAATACTGGGCCAAATAATACTAATCCTGCTAACCCATTTGCAGATGGGCAAGGTTTCTTGGGAACAGATAATGGCCTTGGTTTTGGTTGGGATGATGTAACCGTTTTCAAAATCGGTGCCGTTTACGAACATAACGCCAACTTCACTTACCGTTTTGGTTATGCGCATAATTCAGAAGCGTTTGATGACGATGAGCTTGGGTTCAATGTGCTAGCACCAGCAACGATCCGCGATCACATTACAGCTGGTTTTACTTACCGCCCAAATGGTAAAGATGACCAGCAAATTACCTTTACTTTCATGCATGCCTTGGAAGAAACCCAAACAGGCGCATTTCCTGCAGCATTTAATAATGGTACGGTTGGTCAAACGCAAATACAAATGTACCAAAATGCATTTGACTTCCAGTACTCCTGGACTTATTAAGCGTATTAGTTTTACGTAGTATTAAAAAAGGCCATGCTTTTGCATGGCCTTTTTTTATGAGCACTCAATGCTTACAAAGTATGTTATATAATCTTCAACGGGTATAATAACAATTATCATAAATTCATCAGTGGAATTAGTTATGGTGCGATTAAGTGATTTTCTACTTTTATCAGTTGGCATTTTATTGCCTACTATTTTGCTAGCAGACCAATCCACCGCTACGTTAACGTTGCTGACAACAAAATATGAAGAAGTTGTTTCGCAACGCGTGTTCGATGGGCGCGTAGAAGCTATTCATCAATCAACAATTGCTGCACAGGTTTCTGAGCAAATTACAGAAATTAATTTTGATGTAGATGATTACGTAGAAAAAGGCGCTGTACTTCTTAAATTTAAAGAGACGAAACAAGGTGCGCGTCTTGAGCAGGCTAAAGCGAGTTTTCGTGAAGCACAAGTGAACAGAAAAGATGCGCAAACCGAGTTAGAACGAATTCGTGATATTTATGCAAAAAAATTAGTTGCAAAAGCAACCTTGGATAAAGCCAATGCATCATATAAAGCAGCATTGGCGCGTCAGTCACAGGCGGAAGCAAGGCTTAAAGAGGCGCAACAACAGTTTGAGCAAACAATAGTTAGGGCTCCTTTTAGCGGTATTGTTACGCAGCGTCACGTCGAGATAGGTGAAACGCCATCTATTGGTAAGCCGTTAATGACGGGCTTGTCATTAAATAAGTTGCGTGTGGTGGCAGATGTACCCCAGCAGTTTATTCCAGTGTTACGTAACGGTTGCTGCCCTGCAAGAATTATTCTTCCGGACCAAAAACATCAACGTATAGCAACAAATAAACTCACGGTTTTTCCTATAGCAGATAGTCGCTCGCATAGTTTTAAAATCCGTGTTGAGTTAGATGAAGGTCAACATGGTTTGTATCCGGGCATGTTTGTTAAATTAGAATTAGATGTGGGTACCAATAAACGTTTACTGGTTCCGCAGAAAGCCCTAGTGCAGCGCGGTGAAATTACTGGTGTTTATGTTTCAAATAAGAATATTTTATCTTTTCGCTACGTAAAAAGCGGACGAGTGCATAACGATGGCCGAATCGAAATTCATGCCGGCATTGAAGAAGGCGAACGCGTTGCGCTAAACCCAATTGCTGCAGGAATTCTTTTGAAGGAACAAATTGCACAATGAGTGAACAACTCGGCATCTCTGGACGAATTGCGCGCAGCTTTTTACTCTCGGAGATAACCCCTTTATTAGCGTTAGTGGGTTTGCTGCTTGGGGTGTTTGCTATTTTGGTTACGCCACGTGAAGAAGAACCTCAAATAAGCGTTACGTTTGCAAACGTTTTTATTCCTTACCCAGGTGCTACTGCAACAGAAGTTGAGCATTTGGTTACAACGCCTGCCGAACAGGTTTTATCCGAAATTGAAGGGGTAAAACATATTTATTCAGTGTCTCGCGAAGGTATGTCGGTTTTATCTGTTCAATTCGTTGTCGGAGAAGATCGTACCCAAGCGATTGTGCGCTTATATAATGCGGTGTACTCGAATCGAGATTGGTTACCAGAAAATATTGGTGTTGGGCAACCTTTAATAAAACCACAAGGAATTGATGATGTACCGATAGTGACTGGCACCTTGTGGAGCACTGATAAGAATATCAATGCTGAAGAGTTACTGCATGTTGCGCATAGCATTGAAACAGAATTAAAGCGCATCCCCGGTACTCGTGATATTTATAGTATTGGTGGTCCTGATCGCGTCGTACACGTAAAGATTGAGCCACAACGATTGAGCGCTTATGGTATTGATTTGCAAGACTTGCGTAATACTTTATTGGCAGCCAACAGCGCTGATAATGTTGGCACAATAACATCAAATAATACAAGTATTCCTGTAAGGGCAGGGGAGTGGCTAACAAGGGCAGATGACGTGGCGAGTTTAATTGTCGCTGTGCATGATGGTAAACCAGTTTATTTAGAAGATGTGGCAAAAGTGAGTTTGGGCGCTGATGAACCAGAGCAATATGTGTGGTTTGGTACAGGTGCAGCATCGGAAAAAAAAGCAATCACAACGCAAGGCGATTTCTCAGCTATAACGATAGCAATCGCAAAGCAACCGGGAACAAATGCTGTTGATGTATCGAATCAAGTCATTAAACGCTTCGAAAAGTTAAAAGGGACGATTGTTCCAGAAGGAGTGCACGGTGTATTAACCAGAAATTATGGTGCGACTGCAAACGATAAAGCACAAACATTAATTGCTAAGTTGATTTTTGCAACAAGCTTTGTTGTATTACTGGTGCTTTTTACCTTGGGTTGGCGCGAAGCAATAATTGTCGGTACAGCAATTGTTATCACTCTTGCGTTAACATTGTTTGCTTCATGGGCGTGGGGGTTTACATTAAACCGCGTATCACTCTTTGCGCTGATTTTTTCAATTGGTATTCTTGTCGATGATGCAATTGTAGTTGTTGAAAATATTCACCGACACATAATGATTGGTAAACAGTCGCTGGTTGATGCGATTCCAGTTGCTGTTGACGAAGTCGGTGGACCTACAATACTGGCAACCTTTGCAGTGATCGCCGCTTTATTACCGATGGCATTTGTTACAGGGTTAATGGGGCCTTATATGAGCCCAATACCGATTAACGCCAGTATTGGTATGTTAATTTCATTAATAGTTGCTTTTGTTGTAACACCTTGGCTAACCCATAAAATATTGAAGGATGGAGGGTTACACCAATCCGAAGACAATGCATCGTCTAGCCGACTGCAGCAATTGTTTGAACGTTACCTTAAGCCATTTTTAAATAAATCAGCAGGCTCGAGTAACAGAAATAAATTATGGGTTTTTATCATCGTTCTTATAATTGTTTCGGTTTCATTAGTCGGTTTTAAATTAGTTGTTTTGAAAATGTTACCCTTTGATAACAAATCTGAATTTCAGGTTGTTATCGACATGCCAGAATCGACCACGTTGCAACAAACGGCTAACGTCGTAAAAGCGCTAACTCAAGAAATTCGCAAAGTCCCTGAAGTGAGTGATTTTCAAGCATATGTTGGTACGGCATCACCTATTAATTTTAATGGGCTGGTGCGGCAGTATTACTTACGCCGTGGTGAAAATGTTGCGGACATTCAGGTGAATTTAGTTGATAAATCTGTTCGTGATAGAAAAAGCCATGATATCGCTTTTAGTTTACGCGCGCCGTTAAATAATATTGCAAAGCAATTTAATGCAAACGTAAAAGTAGTTGAAGTACCACCTGGCCCACCCGTATTTTCACCCTTAGTTGCCGAGGTTTATGGCATTGACTATCAGGGTCAGATGAAAGTTGCGAAACAAATAAGACAAAGCTTCTTGGCAACGGATGATGTGACAGATGTTGACGATTCTATAGAAGCGAATACTTTGCGCTGGTCTGTAGATATAGATCGTCAACGTGCGGCGTTGCTTGGTTTGAGCCAACAACAAATAGTTGCAGAAGTTAATACGGTTCTTAATGGCGAAGATATTAGTTATTTGCATGATCCCTATGCTAAATATCCATTACCGATACGACTTGAATTTTCTAAAGAGAACAAAGCAACAATTGAAGCGATTGCTGACATCAAAATTCGTAACAAAAAAGGGGATTTGATTAGTCTTGCCGAAGTGGTTAGCTTTAAAAAAATACCTCTAGAGCATGCTATTTATCATAAAGATATGCTGCCGGTTGTTTATGTGACTGGAGATGTTGCAGGTGAATTGGATAGCCCTTTATATGGTATGTTCGATATTTACGATAGGCTGAATAAGCAAGGCATCGATCAATATCTTGTAGAACAGCCTGAACACCCTTATAGCTATAGCGTAAAATGGGATGGTGAATGGCAAATAACCTATGAAACATTTCGCGATATGGGAATTGCCTATGCAGTTGGCATGATTCTGATTTATTTGCTGGTGGTAGCGCAATTTCGCTCTTATGTAGTGCCGCTGATTATTATGGCACCTATTCCGTTAACAATAATCGGCGTCATGCCAGGTCATGCTTTATTAGGAGTGCAGTTCACCGCCACATCAATGATTGGCATGATCGCTTTAGCGGGAATTATTGTACGAAACTCTATTTTGCTTGTGGATTTTATAAACGAGACGGTGCAAGCAGGGACATCGCTTGATGAAGCTGTTATCAGTGCTGGCGCGGTGCGTTCCAAGCCAATTGTTTTAACCGGTCTTGCTGCCATGCTTGGTGCATTATTTATTCTTGGTGATCCTATTTTTGGTGGTTTAGCGGTCTCACTTATATTTGGTATTTTAATATCAACGTTACTGACATTAATTGTAATACCCGTATTGTATTATGCGTATCTCTACAGGCGCCCTGTTTTGACAGAGTAAAGTTAAGCTCGTTGTCGCTTCAGCATCTTTCTTTCCATGTTTAATGCAAAATTTTGAATGTGCCGTTTATCTGTTTTTGTTATTTTTTTAAAACATATGCCGACGATGGTATGTCGATATTCAGAATTAATTGTAATGTTGCGGATTTCCATATCGCAGGTTATTGCAACATCATCCTTGATGTGAAAGTTACCTGATAGAATGCTCATTTTCGTGAATTCATAGTCCACAGTGTGATCAAATTGTAAGCAAAGCCCACCACGTGAAATATTGTTAATAATGCCGGTGCAAGTTTCACCCGTTTCTGAATCAGTTAATGTAATGGGTAGCACCATATCTTTGCTTATTGGTGCACGAAAAGACTGACGCCGTTGTTTGTATATCAACTCATCCGGAAAGTCGATAAGATAGGCTGGTTTACCATCGTCTTCGACCATTTCTTTAATACAACCACTAAAGCTTATTTGGACACCTTTGTGAGTGACATTAAAGTCAAAGCGTTTGTTTTCCATTAATTTTTCATGCGCAAGTGTTGGATGCAAAATATCAATCATCATTGTGTTTTTATCTGCATCTACATCGATGAGCATGCTGTTAAATGAGGTGTTAGTACCACGTATGCCAATACTAACTAGAAGATGATCTCGCTGTAAACGGCCCAGATGAGCAGCCATAAGACTTGGTTTAAATATTGTGTCGTCATGTTTATCGTTTAGCATTGAATTATTGTTCACTACGTATAATGCCATTAGTTCATTATGAACATGTCGTTGATAATAATATCAGGCGTGAGTCAGTGAGTTGCCTGATGACTGATTAACAGATTCTCCACCGCTGCCGTAAAGATCTTCTTCAATAGACTGGCCTTGTAAAATAGAAAGTGCTTGCTTAATTCTGCGTTGCGAACTATTGAGTAATCTACCGTTAATGCGGTTTTCATCTTGGCATTGTTTAAGGACAAGTTGTAGGTTTTGCCACGTTGTTTTGAATTGAGTCGCTACCGGTTCTACGCATGTTTCAAAATATTTGCTTAAGCTAAGATTGTTATTTCCAAAGCCGGCCTGTTGCAAATGTTGGTTAAAGTGCTGCGTACTGATTTGAATCGTTTCGGCTAGCTTCTCTTTGCTTAGTGTAACCTCTTCAAGCGCAATACCATCGTTGCTTGATATAATGTTGCGCTCTTCTTGCAACAGCGCCATTAACTGCTGAGCCTGTTTAGCAACATTATCAAGGTAGTTGGCAATGTAGTCAGTACTCAGTTTGGTACTCATAATTATCTATCCAATGTTGCTTCAAAATCGATAAGTTTATCGGCGACAGTTTGCGCATCAACCTGGTAACTGCCATCAGCAATCGCTTGTTTAATTGATTCAACTCGTTGGGTATCAACCACTGGAAGTGAAGCAAGGCTGCTTTCCAGACTGCGTAGTTGGGCTGAGGTTTCGGTCAAGCTGACGGTATCCACAGTTGATGGTCTGCCACCGCTATTTTCTTGCTCGACAGTAGGTTCAGATCGACCAACACTATTTTCAGGACGGCTACTTCTGTCTGTTTGAACAGGGTTGTTGTTTTGGCCTGTAATTTCAATCGGCATTTCTATTTACTCCAATTCTCATTTTTACTGTCTTATGTAACGTCCGCGTTGCAAAAAACTTAAGTTATTTTAGTCAAAAAGTTGCCCTTTATAGCTTAATCTCAACAAAACCATCGTAACTTACTGTTCCTTCTACGATTTTGTTTGTGGATGTATTTTTTACCCTTATTCTATCGCCTACGCGACCATTTGAAAGCGCTTTGCCCTTAATTCTGACGGAAATAAGGGCACTTTTCGCCAAAATATTGACGTTTTGCCCCGACTTGATGGTATATGGGCGCTTTAATTGGTTAGGTTTGATTACCCGGCCTTTTGAAAGCGTGGTTTTTAATTGCTGACCAATGACCTGTGGCAGAGATTTTATATAACCATGATGCAATAAATTCACAGCACGCCTTTCCTTTTTAACTTGATTCGCTTTGAGGAACTCTCCGCGTGAAACAGTTTCAGTGGTGACAATCACATCCGTAAATTGTGTAATGGTGACAGGTACAAAAATAGACCAACGGTGTAATTCGTCAGTACAGCGGGCACCAACCGCAACACGCCCTTGTAATCGATGACCTTGCGGTAAACTATGCTTAATAACAGAGTCACATTGAGCTAGGCGCAACCGATAATCCATTGTTGCTGCTTTTACCTGTGTGTCAGCATTATCTGATGAGATTCCAAGCTGGCTGCGTATAAAATTTTCACTGCTTAGGCGAATGTCATCCAGTTTATGATACTGGGGAGTGGCTTCTACATTGAAAGACAAAAGGCAAAACAGCACGGCTAGTATTTGCCGTAATCCGGAATTGTGTTGCACGCTATATCCCGTTTTATTTCCTAACATACTGTTCACACTGATTTCTCCGAGTAATGAGTTCTTAGCACCGTTTGCAGTAAGCATAATGCAATAGCCGTGCCTACTATTTTTGATTTAAGTAATTACGATACAAGCCGATAGATTGTGAAGACAAAAGGTATTGATGCAATACCATTTTTATAGCAAGGATTTAATATGGCAAGCGTATTAGACACGGTGGACCAAAGAACTCGGTTGGCAGGTGAAAACAGATTAGAATTGTTATTGTTTCATTTGCGGGGTCGTCAGCAATTCGGGATTAACGTGTTTAAGATTAAAGAAGTTATTCAGTGCCCAGCATTAACGGAATTGCCTGAAGCACATGACGTTGTCCGAGGGGTAGCAAACATGCGTGGCATGACAATACCCATTTTAGATCTTGGCGCAGCGATAGGACGACGGCCTTTAGAAAATCTTAATGAAAATTTCGTTATTGTTAGTGAGTTTAACCGTAAGGTACAGGGCTTTTTGGTACGTTGTGTTGATCGTATTATTAACTTAAATTGGGAAGATATTCATCCGCCACCCCTTAGCGCAGGCAAGAACACGTATTTAACAGCGGTTACACGACAAGATGACGCAATGATTGAAATCATTGATGTTGAAAAAGTGCTGTCTGAAGTGGTTGGCGACACCGTACTCGTTTCTAGTGAGGTAATTGGTGGGCGTGTGGTTGAATCAGATTTGGACCAACGTAAACCTAAAATTTTAGTCGCGGATGACTCAAGGGTAGCAAGGAAACAAATTGTTAAGACGCTTGAGCAGCTAGATGTTGAATACATTACTGCTAATGATGGTGGAGAAGCCTATAGAATTCTTTGTGAAATGGCGAAAGATGGGCAGGTGTCAGATCAAATTGATATGATAATATCGGATGTGGAAATGCCAGAAATGGATGGCTATACCCTAACGAAATCTATACGTAAAACACCTGGTCTGGAAAATTTATATATTGTCTTGCATACATCATTGAGCGGTGGTTTTAATGAGTCAATGATAAAAAATGTAGGTGCAGATAAATTTATTTCTAAGTTTAGTGCAGATGATCTTGCCAATACGGTGCTGATGCAATTAAGTAAAGAGACGCCATAAAATAATTTAAGATAACGGAACAATATTATTTTAATAACTGGGCAAAAAATTAATAGGCCATAACTTTGAGCAGTGCAATTAGCCATGATGAATACCAATCATTCAGTCTTTTTTTGGAAAAGGCCTGTGGCATTACGCTAGGTGAAAATAAGCAATACTTAATTGCTAGCCGGTTACAAAAATTGATGGACAGCGTGAATATTTCTAGCATCGGCGAGTTGGTAACGCAGTTGCAACGGGGTGACACCCAATTACGCGGTAAAATTGTCGATGCCATGACGACAAATGAAACCTTATGGTTTAGAGACAGTCACCCCTATGTAATTCTTGAAAAAGAACTTTTTCCTGAAGCAGCAGAACAAAAAAGGAGCCGGCCAGCACGAATATGGTCAGCAGCTTGTTCTTCAGGACAAGAACCTTATTCCATGAGTATGGTTGCTCAAGAATATATCAAAGCAAACCCTGGTGCGTTACCCCGGGATGTGGAAATTGTCGCAACAGATATATCTAAAACCATTTTAGAACAAGCTCGCCAAGCACGTTACGATGAAATGTCGTTGGTGCGTGGCATATCATTAGAAAGACGAAACCGTTATTTCAAGCAAGATGGCAATACTTGGGAGCTTAACCAAGAAATAAAACGTCGAGTACGCTTTACCGAGTTGAATTTGATGCAAAGTTTCGTTTCATTAGGAAAGTTTGATATTATTTTTTGCCGTAATGTACTGATATATTTTTCCGCAGAATTAAAAACGGATATCCTCAACCGCATGGCCAAGCAATTGCAGCCAAATGGTTATCTAGTATTAGGTTCGTCTGAATCGATCACTGGCTACACCGACGCATTTAAGATGGTTCGCTGTGGCGGCGCAGTTTATTACCAACTCATTTCCTGAGAAATTCTTTTTTCTTTAAAAACCTTCTACAAGCCTTGCCACTTACAGGCATAGCCTTGCCGTTTGTGTATTTTAAATTCAATATTATTTAACTAAGTTATTGTTTTGTTTGTATTTATTATAACTGGCACGCCGTTTGCTCTTAACCCAGTACAGAGTCACGTTGGGTGGCTTGAGTTAAAGCAAAACGGAGCAGAACAATGGTTATCAGTCTGGACAATGCATTAGGCATTCACTCACAAGCCCTATCGTTGTATTCACAACGCAGCACAATTTTGGCGGCTAATCTAGCTAATGCGGACACACCCAACTACAAAGCACAGGATATAGATTTCAAAAGTATTTTAAGCCGCGCTGAAAATAAACACTCAGGTGGAACAAAAATGTCAGCGACACAACCAGGGCACTTTGGATCGGCATCATCATCGAATTTTGTTGCGGAGCGATTATACAGAGAACCTGATCAACCCTCACTAGACGGAAACACGGTTGAAGTTCAAAAAGAACAAGCCGCGTTTACAGATAACTCAATGCGTTACATGGCTACGCTACGATTCATTACGGGTCGAGTACAAGGCATGTTAACTGCACTCAGAGGTGAATAATCATGTCTTTACTTGGAAATTTTGATATTGCAGGTTCAGCACTCAGTGCTCAGTCCGTTCGTCTTAATGCAGTCGCTTCAAATTTAGCTAATGCAGAAACGGTGAGCCGTACCGCAGCGGGTACTTACCGCGCTAAACATCCACAGTTTGAAACCATATTTAGCGATACGCTGCATGGTCGAGAAAACATGGGGGTGCGAGTTAAAAATGTATTGGAAAGCAATTCGACACCAATACAACAATATCAACCTGAGCACCCAATGGCCAATGAAAAAGGCTATATCTATTTACCAAATGTTAACGCCATTGAAGAAATGGCCAACATGATTTCAGCATCCCGTTCTTACCAATCAAGTGTTGAAGTAATGAACACATCCAAACAACTGTTAATGCGCACACTAAGCCTTGGTCAGTAAGGAGATATTTTATGAACTCAATTAATACGGATACGTTACAAACCTTAGGCTTATCAACTAACCGAGATAACGTCAATAAAACGAATGAGGCTGAAAAGGAGCTTGGGCAAGATCAATTTTTAGAATTAATGACAGCGCAAATTCGTAATCAAGATCCGTTTGAGCCATTAGAGAATGGTGAATTTTTATCACAAATTGCTCAGTTCAGCACGGTTTCTGGTATTCAGGAATTACAAGATTCATTTTCATCATTTGCAGGATCGCTAAGTTCAAATCAGGCATTACAAGCGTCTGCATTAGTTGGGCGCTCAGTATTAGTTAACAGCGACGCGTCTATCTTGAAACCGGCAGGAAAAATTGAAGGAGCGATTGGTTTACCCAGTACCAGTAGCGAAGTAAGTGTTGAATTTTACAACGCAGCTGGAGAGATAGTTAAGAAACTGCCACTGGGTCCACAAAACCAAGGCATCGTCCAGTTTAGCTGGGATGGCTTTGGCGATAACGGTGCACCAGCGCCTGCGGGTATTTACAAAATTGTTGCCAACGGCAGTATTGATGGAGAAACAGTCGGTCTTGGAACATTAGTTAAAGACAATGTGGAAAGCGTCATTCTGGGACGACCTGGTGAAGGAACAACATTAAACCTTTCATCACTAGGCCCAACAGATTTTAATCGAGTAGAGGAAATCCGCTAGTTCAGCGGTCACAATAGGAGAGTAATATGCCATTTCGAGCAGCACTTAGTGGACTCAATGCGGCGTCAGCCGAATTACGAGTCATTGGTAATAACGTAGCAAATGCTTCAACAACAGGATTTAAGAAGTCTCGTGCAGAGTTTGCAGATATTTTTGCAACCAGTAATTTAGGTGTTGCCTCAAATGCCGTGGGTAGTGGTGTTCGAGTTTCATCAGTCACGCAACAATTTTCCCAAGGCAATATAGGTTTTACTGACAACAACTTGGATTTAGCGATTAGTGGTCAAGGTTTTTTTGTTCTTGATGATAACGGAATTGCTTCTTATACCCGCTCAGGTGCATTTGGGGTAGACCGTAATGGTTTTGTTGTTAATTCAGCAGGTAGCCAGCTGACCGTATTCCAGGCAGATAGTGGTGGCAACATTACAGGCGCGCAAGGTAGCTTGCAGTTAGATACATCTGATATTGCGCCACAAGCTTCGTCGCTTGTTAATTATGGAATTAACCTTGATTCGTCAGCGGGCATACCTGGCGCTGCGGCAACCACAGCCATTACGTTAGCCGGTACGCAACTCGACGATGGTGTTAGTCCTTTTACTACAGGTGCTTTTACCATTTACGATAACAACGGCACGGCCGTGCCCGCGACAACGTTACGGTTTACTTACTCGGGTGGCGCTGATTTATGGGATGTAGAATTATTACCAGGCGGCGCTTCAACTGTTCCTCCTACCATAAATACAAATGTTGATATTGGTACATCAAATACATCGTTAAGTTGGGATCCTGACGGAACTGGTGCACAACCTGTTGTTCCGGTTGCTGTGAACACATCAGCGATTGCATCCAATACAGGTGGTGGTAATACAGTGACAGCAACTAGCCCGACTACACAGGGGCCTTTCAATGTATCGAATGCGAATTCTTATAATAGTTCAACATCGTTAACAATTTTCGATTCATTAGGGTCACCTCATCTTGCAACCACTTATTATCGTAAAACCCCGACGCCGAATGTATGGGAAACGTATTTATTTGTAGATGGTTCACAGGTTGATGGTCCCTCAACGTTAGGGTTTTCACAGCAAGGAACAATCATTACTCCAACCGCACCCTCGCAAATTGCTGTTACGCCTTTCACACCTATTGGCGGCGCAGCAAATCTAGCAATTACATTGGATTACACGAACACCACGCAGTACGGTTCAAATTTCAGTGTAAATTCACTCGTCCAAGATGGTTTTGCTACGGGTCGATTGAGTGGTATTGATATCGCTGATAGCGGTGTTATTACCTCACGATTTACCAATGGTCAATCACGTACGATTGGGCAAGTCGCGCTGGCAAATTTTTCAAGCCCTCAAGGTTTACGTCAATTGGGTGACTCATCATGGGCTGAAAGTTTTGAATCTGGCGCCGCATTAATTGGTGCACCAGGCTCAGGTAGTCTTGGAATTGTTGAATCAGGCGCGTTGGAAGGCTCAAACGTAGATATCACTGAGCAACTAGTAAACATGATCACTGCACAACGAAATTTCCAAGCAAATTCACAGGTCATTAGTACTGCAGACACGATTACTCAAACCATTATCAATATTCGATAGTACCGAGTAATAACAGGAGCATAATATGGACAGACTACTTTACATCGCGATGACAGGCGCAAGCCAAGTTAGTAAGGCACAAGCGGTGAATAGTAATAATCTTGCGAATGCTAGTACTAATGGTTTTCGAGCAGACCTTGAAGCATTTCGTAGTCTGCCAGTTGAAGGCCCTGGTCACGCAAGCCGTAGCTATGCTGTTGCAGAAGGACAAGGTGTCGACTTTAGCCAAGGTACGCTGAATGCTACTGGTAATCCACTCGATGTTGCGCTTAAAGGACAAGGGTGGATTGCAGTGCAAGCAGCTGATGGCAGTGAGGCTTATACCCGTGCCGGCAACTTACAAGTTAATGAGCTAGGCCAATTACTAACCGGCGCAGGTTCACCAGTAATAGGTAGCGACGGTGGCCCTATTGCATTACCTCCTTTTGAAAAGATGGATATTGGCGATGATGGAACCATTTCTATTCGCGCTAAAGGCCAGAGTGCATCAACGGTTGCAAATGTAAACCAGATACAACTGGTAAACCCAGACCCTAGCAAAATGTTTAAAGGTAGTGATGGGTTGATGCGAGTGGAGGAAGGGGTCGAAGTTATTTCTGATGCAAAAGTGATGTTGGCAGGCGGTGTATTGGAAAGCAGTAATGTTAATCCGGTTGAATCGCTGGTTAACATGATTTCGTTAGCCCGACAGTTTGAAATGCATATAAAAGTAATGAGTACCGCGCAAGAAAATGATGCAGCATCAGCATCATTGATGCGGATTAGTTAATGTTAGTTATAAAGCAGCAAGCAGTAAACACACACAACAGAGGATAGAATCATGAACCCAGCACTTTGGATAGCAAAGACAGGATTGGAGGCACAACAAACTCGGCTTTCAGTCGTCGCCAATAACTTGGCAAACGCAAACAACGTTGGCTTCAAAAAGGATCGCGCCCATTTTGCAGACCTTATTTACCAAAATATTAGGCAATCTGGTGCATCAAGCACTCAGGATACGCAACTACCTACCGGTTTAAATTTGGGTACAGGTGTACGTACTGTTGCTACACAGAAAATTCATGTACAGGGTAATATTCAACAAACTGAAAATGCTTTGGATGTCGCGATCCAAGGTGATGGTTTTTTACAAGTATTACGCCCAGACGGCACGTTAGCTTATACACGTAATGGTGCTTTGCAAGTAGATTCCACAGGCCAATTAGTAACCGCAAATGGTGAGAGTGTTCAGCCGGCTATTAGTATTCCAACTGATGCGATTAGTGTCACGATCGGTAGTGATGGCACGGTCTCTGTGCAAACACAAGGCACAGCTGCACCGACGCAAGTAGGAACTTTGCAGTTAGCTGGTTTCATTAACCCAGCAGGCTTACAACCATTGGGTGATAATTTATTTTCTGAAACAGGTTCAAGTGGTGCGGCACAAACAGGCAACCCGGGTTTGAATGGTTTGGGTTCATTGTTACAAGGTTCATTGGAAAGTTCGAACGTTAATGTGGTTGAAGAACTCGTCAACATGATTGAGACACAACGCGTTTATGAAATGAACTCACGCAGTATTTCTACTGCAGACCAAATGCTGCAATACGTAGCTAACAATTTATAAGAAATATATTTCTTATAAACGAGGCGATGAAAATGAATACGATTACAAATATTTTCTTAAGAGTTGTGTTGTTGTGTGTAAGTGTCATGTCACTGGCGGCCTGCCAAAGTTTACCGGAGCGCGATCCGGCTTATGCGGCAGTTCGACCAGTGGCACTGCCACCTGTTCAAGCCAGCAATGGCTCTATTTATCAAGCAGGTCATGATGTACGTTTGTTCGAAGATAGCCGAGCGAGAAGAGTGGGAGACTTACTTACGATTAACCTGACCGAAACAACATCAGCAAGCAAACAAAGTGCAACAGACCTAAATAAAAGTAATGAAACTGCGGTTGCAAACCCAACAGTGTTAGGTTCGACGCCCCAATTTAATACGCCAGGAATTTTACCTTTAGCAAGCAACCAAGATAACAACCTGGGTTTTGGATTGTCGTCGAGTAATGAGTTTAGTGGCGATAGCTCGAGTAGCCAAAGTAATAACCTTAGCGGCAGTGTGACGGTGACGGTGGCAGAAGTATTGCCTAACGGATATTTAGTCGTGCGCGGTGAGAAGGTGACCAGTTTAAATCAGGGGCATGAATATGTTCGCTTGTCAGGAATTATTCGCCCTATTGATATTCGGCCTGATAATACAATTCTGTCTACCCAGGTTGCTGATGCCCAAATTACTTATACTGGCTCAGGTTCAACGGCGGATACCAATAAGATTGGCTGGTTAGCCCGCTTCTTTATTAGTTCTCTATTCCCATTCTGATTGAGTTATCAATGTAGTTGGCATTGACCTTGCATTGTCTAGTAGTAAGACAATTCAAGGTCAGTGACTGGCCTTAAAACGGGATACAAAAGATGAAAAACCTATTCAGTACATGTTTAATGAGCCTCTTGATTCTGGTCGCGGTTACACCAGTAAAAGCTGAAAGAATCAAAGACATAGCATCAATTGCCGGCGTGCGTTCAAACCAGTTAGTGGGTTATGGCATTGTTGTTGGTCTTGATGGCAGTGGCGATCAAACCAGTCAAACCCCGTTTACCGTCCAAAGCCTTAAAAACATGTTGGCTCAGAACGGCATCGCCTTGCCACCTGGTGCCAATCCACAACTTAAGAACATTGCCGCTGTGTCAATTCATGCTGAATTGCCGGCCTTTGCGAAGGTAGGCCAAACAATCGATATCACGGTATCTTCTATCGGTAATGCGAAAAGTTTACGAGGCGGTAGTTTGCTAATGAGCCCGCTTAAAGGTGCAGATGGCAACGTTTATGCCGTTGCCCAAGGTAATCTTGTTGTGAGTGGTTTTGGCGCGGCAGCGGATGGGTCAAGTGTAACGGTGAATGTACCAAGTGCCGGACGTATTCCAAATGGCGCAACAGTAGAACGAGTAGTCTCTAATCCTTTTACGAGCGGAAACAATATTGTTTTGAATTTACACACCGCCGATTTTACCACAGCAACCCAAACAGCAACGGCTATTAATCGTGTGATTGGTGCTGCCAGTGCTCAGGCACTAGATGGTACATCGATACGAATTAGTGCACCGCAGCAGCAAGCCCAACGGGTTGCTTTTGTTTCGCTTATCGAAAATCTTGAAGTTTCAACAGGCGATGTTGCAGCAAGGGTAATTGTGAATTCAAGGACCGGGACCGTTGTTATTGGACAGAATGTGCGAGTTAAACCTGCTGCTATTTCTCATGGGTCTTTAGTGGTGACAATTAGTGCAAACCCTATCGTTAGTCAACCGGGTCCTTTAGCTGAGGCAGGCGATACCGTGGTTGTTCCCCAATCAGACATTAGTATTGAAGAATCAGATAACAAAATGTTTTTATTTAACCCAGGTGTTTCATTGGATGAAATTGTACGCGCAGTCAATCAAGTTGGTGCTGCCCCAGGTGATTTGGTTGCGATACTTGAAGCCTTGAAGCAAGCCGGTGCTTTAAGTGCAGAGTTAATTATTATTTAGGCTTATAAAGATGAATTCAACAACATCACATGCTGTATTCAACGATCTTGGTGCTTTAACCAATTTAAAGGCGCGTTCAAATGGTGGTGATACAGCTGGTGCGCTGAAAGAAACAGCTAAACAATTTGAAGCCATATTCTTAAACATGATGCTAAAACAAATGCGTGAATCTAGTTTCGGTGATCCACTATTTGATAGTGATGCAGGTAATAGTTACCGTGCGATGTTTGATCAACAACTAGCCTTGAATTTATCTGATAAAGGCAGTTTAGGTATTGCAAAGTTAATTGAAAATCAACTTGGTGGGCAAGTAACTAGCCGTAGTGCTGAAAATGAAAATCCATTTAAACCATTAAGCTTTGTTGCTCCAAAATTAAATAATAATGTTCAATATAGTAAACCGCAGGTAATAGTGGATACGGTTAAGCCGGCGCCAGTGATTAATAATGAGAAAAAAGAATTCACTTCAGTTGAAGATTTTGTTACGACGATTTGGCCTCATGCAGAAAAAGCCGCGAAGCAACTTGGAATACCGACTGAAACATTAGTTTCTCAAGCTGCACTTGAAACCGGCTGGGGTAAGCACATGATAAAAGGCGCTAACGGGCAAGCAAGTTTTAATTTATTTGGCATTAAAGCAGACAGCCGTTGGGGTGGTGACGTGGTCTCAATTAAAACCACTGAGTACCGTGATGGTATTGTACAAAAAGAGCAAGCAAATTTTCGTGCCTATGATTCGCTAGCAAAAGGATTCGAAGATTACGTTTCATTTATAAAGACGAGTCCGCGTTATAGCGAAGCGCTTAATAGTCGCGGTAACCCTGCGAAGTATTTAAACAATTTGCAACAAGGTGGCTATGCAACCGACCCTGCGTATGCCAACAAGATTCAAGGGATTATGCAGGGCGACACATTGCTTTCAGCAAAATCAAAATTGGATAGCTAGGCGATGCAATTGAATAAGACAGGCACAAAGGTGGTTCAATATGGCTGATATAACGGGTATTGGTACCTCGGCGCTACTCGCTTTTCAGCGCTCGTTGAGTACGGTGAGTCATAACATTGCGAATGCCTCGACAGAGGGATATAGCCGTCAACGCGTAGATCTTACCACGCAGACACCGCAATTTACCGGGGTAGGTTTCTTTGGTAGCGGTGTGAGAGTAGATTCAATAACTCGCGTTTATGATCAGTTTGTTGTTGATCGCTTACAAACGAATACTTCAAATTATAGTCAGTCTGAACATTTTTTAGGCCTTGTATCACAAGTCGATAATTTGTTGGCAGATGAGAATGCCGGGTTATCCCCCGCGATTCAAAATTTCTTCAATTCATTGCAAAATTCAGTTGATGATCCTAGTTCATCACCAGCAAGACAAGTCTTTTTAAGTGATGCGAATGCGTTGGTACAACGTTTTCAAAGTATTGATAATCGTTTAAGACAAATAGCTTCTGACGCCGAAAACGATATTGTAAATCTCACAAATGAAATAAATGGTATTGGTCGTGCGCTAGTTAGAATTAATGAAACGATTGCAGAGGGTGGATCCGCTGGTGGTGGTCAACCTAATGATTTATTAGATGAACGAGATAATTTACTTCGAGAGCTATCTGCATTGACTAGTGTGCGAACAGTGGATCAAAGCGATGGCTCCGTTAACGTCTTTATTGGCAATGGGCAAGGCTTGGTTGTTGGTAGTGCGGTTAATGAACTACAAGCTGTTCGTAGTCAATTTGATCCAGAACGTTTTGATATTGTCATTTCACAGGGTGGCTCATTTGTTGATGTGACACAGCAATTAACCGGTGGTCGACTGAGTGCGGTGGTTGATTTTCGTACAAACATAGTTGAGCCGGGTTTGAATTCATTAGGTCGCATTGCAACAGGAATTGGCACTACGTTTAATGCGCAACATCAATTGGGTGTGGATCTAAATGGGAATAATGGTCTTGCATTATTTAATGTTAATCCGATAGATGCCGCCGTCAGTAATAACAATACGGGTACCGGCACTATATCAGCCGCATTGACCGATGTCGCAAGTTTAACTAACAGTAACTATCAAGTTTCATTTGATGGGGCAAACTATCGAGTTAATAGACTCAGTGACAACGTGAATGTCTTTACTGGCAATTTAGCGACACTAAATGCTACCCCGATTGAAGGTTTTCAACTAACAGTCACGGCTGGTGCAGTAGCAGGTGACAGTTTTTTAATTCAGCCAACACGTAACTCTGCAAGAAATATTGATGTTTTAATCACTGATCCTGCTTTGGTAGCACATGCATCTCCTATCCGCAGTACGACTGCGCTTACGAATACCGGTAGTCTGGATTTTGAATTAGGCGCCGTCTCCAGTGCTACAACATTTCCGTTAGCGGCCGATATAACCTTGGCCTTTGATCCTAATGCGTTAGGTGTTGGCGTGCCTGGGTTTGTTGTGACAGGAGGTCCCGGTGGAACGTTAGCCTATAATCCTGCGACGGAATCTGCTGGCAAGCAATTTACGTTAACCACGCCCTTTGATGGCATTAGTTTTAGTGTTTCGGGAACCCCTGCAAATGGCGATTCAGTGACTATTGCTAATAACACCAACGGTGTAGGAGATAATCGCAACGGTTTGTTGCTTGGGCAATTACAAAACTCATCGACATTGTTAGGCAATAATACATTTCAGAGTTCTTTCGGTGAATTAGTTGCAGATGT
>Ga0316207_10001746_pt1 | contig 25087 bp, 24 predicted proteins | sample 6weekpyrite_MG_FD_204943 | JGI IMG/M metagenome (GOLD analysis project Ga0316207, IMG submission 204943) | Microbial mat bacterial communities from mineral coupon in-situ incubated in ocean water Damariscotta River, Maine, United States -... | ecosystem: Environmental > Aquatic > Marine >... | reverse complement strand
CTCAAGGACTGGCGGCGCGTCGCTACCCGCCACGACAGATGCCCCAACGTATTCCTCTCTGCCATCGCTCTCGCCGCTACCGTCATCTTCTGGCTCTGATCAATGAGTCCTGACCCTAGGGGCCTGGGCGTACCGGAACGCGATCTGCGCGCCCCCCGGGAAGAGCTTTATCAGCGGCTTGTGTCACTGATGCCTCTGCGAAAGTTGTCGGGTGCTGTCCGCACCGCACTCAAGTCCCGGACAAACTGGCGAGATCAGCAACCACTTTCGTAATGTGGTGATTGGTCGCAACCCACTTCCAGGTCGTGGGGTTCCCCATCTTCTCGGTTCCAAGCCGACACCCGTCGATATATTTTGATCCTTCCGAAAACGCGCTTCCCGAAAAGCAGCCTGAAGCGACGATCGCGCCGCACAAGCCTGGATAGGCGTGGTTGTTGTTCGACTTCTGGCGCTTGGCTTTTGCCACCAGCCAGGCATCGTCAATCGCGTACCTGACGTTGGGTGAGCCCCGCATAAAACGCATGTCGCCCTTCGGAAACTCAACGGCGGCAACGGCATAGCCGCCGAAGCCTGGGCGCCGGACCACATCGGGGAGTGCAGCCATGAGTGCTTTGTATAGCAGCTGCGCAGCCCTTCGTCGATCCAGCCGTACCTGAAAGCCAACAGGCGTGGAAAGCTATGGTGAAATTCTTTGACCAGCATCTCGGGCATAAGGCGCGTTGATATTGTATATGCTCAGACAATATGATTTAGGCCAAGTAAGCACATATAGGCCCCTACCCATGCATCGGCCGCCCAAGGGCTCCTCGCTCACCCCTGAAGGGTGCTGTCACGGCGCCTTAGGATATTCCGGGTATAAGTCTCGCGCACTTCACTGATCGGGAGGCCGTCAGCGTCTCGTACAAGTGCACAATGGCGTATAATATGGACGGGCAGGCGCACGAAAGCCTCATCGGCTTTGCGGTGCCAGAGGCGCTCGTTCGATAGTGTTTCGCGGGTCGGAGTGCTTGGCGCAATAATTGTGCCAAAGGGCATGACGCTTTGCTCTAATTGGTCTTGCATGGCCAAGGGTAGCCGTGCGGGCACATACCAATTCTCCGCATCAGAGACTATGCGCCCTTTATACACCAACCACACGCGCCGGTATCGGATCTCGTCGCGCCGCTTCACATGCAAACGACCAATTTGCTCAGCATCAGCTGCTGCGGTCCGGCCGGTACGTTCGATCGCGACAATCTCCGTAACACTATCCTCGCCGGGGCTCCTCATCCATTGTGTGAGCATAGCCGTCGCACTGTTGCAGGCGCATAGCAACGCATTGAAGCGTTCCAGCTCCTGTTCGAAATGCGCAAGATGAGCGAGGTTATAGGTCATTGGCACCGCGCATAGGCAATCATTGGCTTGCGGGGAAGAGAAAGAAGCATGAGGGGTGCTTCTTGATACTCTCATAGCTATTTGGGCTATGAAAAAGAACAGAAAAAGAACTTTTCAATAGACTCTGCTCAAATAAGAACATAATAAGAACAAGTGTGGGCGTATGGAGTAAGGTCTATGGGGTTTGTAATGCGAACTCAGATCAGCACACAAAGCTTAGGAAGAAACAGGCGGCTTTTGAGCCGCGGCCAACGGGGTTTTCATCCAAATCGGCCCAAACTATGGCCTGTGAGCAAGTTGGGGAACTCTGACCCGGCACCTTATAATCTGCGGTTTACCGGCTTTTGCTGCCGTTCATGCCTCTACTCTTCATATGCCGCCGCTGCTCCAATCTGGACCAAAGTCAGGGAGCAAATTCAGAGATTTGCGCCATATTGGCGGAAAGCCAAAACCGAATAAATTTCCAGCGTTATGGAGTGCCATATATGAATAGCTTCAGCCCAATGAACACATCTTCTTATCATCAGGACCAGCAAATTGAGGGAGGTGCGGAGGCCATTATGGCGGGCGCAGAACTGTTGCATGAAATAGAATCTGAGACCCAGGCATGGGACGATATATTCCTTGAGTCCGCTATGCCCTCGCTGTTGATATTCGGTGATTTGGACGATTCCGCAAGCGATCTGCATGCGCTTGGCACGGCAGCGGGGTTTCGTATGTTGGGCACAGTCCCGCTTTCTGAAGCGCCTGCCCGCCTTTCGATAACTGTCGATGTTGATGCTATCATGCTGATATGTTCGGGAGATGAACCTCAGCTCGATACGCTGCTAACCCGGCTGGATATGATGGCCATTAATAATGGCGTTATGCTCACCATCATCGCTGATTTTGCTGCTATTGACCGCACCCACTCGACAATTACCGCAGAAAAAGCGATCATCATGTCGCAGCCGTCTATTATAGATATATCGGCAGCAATGACAGTGATGGCTTCCCATTCACAAAATATTGAACGATTAAATGATAGCGCTCGTGACGAACAAGATGCAAAAATAGAAAAATTAAGTGATGACCTGAGTAAATTGACCCGTACAATAGAAGCTCTTGTACAAAATCGAATACCGGGCCATTTTTTAGCTATACCAGATTCAGTTTCGGGGACTATGACCGTCAATTCACCAGAAAGACATTATGATGGTTTTCCTTCACAGGATGAGGGCGGGCCAACGCGTATTGATGCTGAGCAGGTACGGGCAGTGCTGCGTGCACGGCGCTTACGTGATCAGATATTATCACCAGATCTTTTTGCGGACCCTGCATGGGATATATTGCTGGACCTGATGGCATCCCACCTCGAAGGAGTGAAGGTGTCAGTCTCCAGCCTGTGCATTGCTGCTGCTGTCCCGCCGACGACAGCGTTGCGCTGGATTCGGCAGCTAACCGAAAGTGGTTTGCTCGTGCGACATGCGGACCCTGCCGATGGCCGACGGATTTTCATTGCGCTTTCCACCGAAGGTGTGGACGCTGTAACGCGCTGGTTCGCAGAAAGTCGAAGCCTGTTCATCGACGCAGCGGGATAAATTTACCAGATTCTCTGATAAAGTGGATAAACGGCTTGACCCGAGCCATTTATCCCATAGATAGCAACCTCCGCGCTGCTTCTTGTAGCGCTTAAAGTTGGTAGGGCGATTAGCTCAGTTGGTAGAGCGTCTCGTTTACACCGAGAATGTCGGCGGTTCGAGCCCGTCATCGCCCACCAGACTTTTCCTTTCTCGACAGCGCTGATGAACAACCCGCTCCATGATGGGGCTAGCTGTTATTTATAGCAGGCCCGGTATCTTCAGACCCTCTGGAGCGCTTGAGCTGGGCGCAGTGCCATAAGCGAGAGCGAACTCACCAGTCCGATGCCCAAAGTAATTGTGGCACCCCCTAGTAAGGTTGCCAGCACTATACCCCAGTCTGGCGCCCATCCGAACTCAAAAACCTGAATGATTACGAACCATGCCGCTGTCATGCCAAGCAACAGCGAAATAATCGCCAGCACAGCAGCAATAAGCCCATATTCCAAGGCCTGCGTGACTAAGATCTGCCGCCGGGTCGCACCCAGCGTCTTCAGGATAATACTATCATAGCTGCGCATTTGCCGGGATGCGGAAATCGCTCCGATCAAGACCGCTATACCCGCTAATATGGTAATAGATGCCGCTGCAACGATCGCAGCCGACATCTGCTCGAGCAGGCTGCGCACCTTGTTTAATATCTCACTGGTCTCGATAACAGGCACGTTTGGAAATCCGGCGAGCAGGCTGCGTGCCACCTGCCCTTTATTATCACCGTTCAAGGTTATCGTCGCGGTCAGGCTATGTGGTGCATTGGCCAGCCCGCTGGGCGAAAACACCATGACATAATTAAAGCCCATTGTGTCCCAGTTAATTCGGCGCAGTGAGGCTATCCGGGCCTGCATCTCGCGGCCGAGCACACTCACTGTCAGCATATCCCCCACGTCCAGATTGAGCACCTCGGCTTGCTCTGCATCCAGCGATACCAATAGTGGCCCTGCATAATCGGCAGCCCACCACTCCCCTTTTATTAATTCGCTACCTTCTGGCAAAGTGGCGCTGTATGTGACGCCCCTCTCTCCGCGTAGAAGAAAGGCATCGCCGGGTATATCCTCACGATCCGTGACGCGCCGCCCGCCATAGGAAACAACAGTACCGCGCAGGGCGGGCACAATATTGAGCTCAGCATCAGCCGCTTCATTATTCACGACCGCGCGCAACCTGTCGCCTTCATACGAAGGTACGTCGAGCACGAACAAGTCTGGTGCCCGGTCCGGCACACGGTTCTTCATCTCGTTGCTCAAGCTGGTTTGAATACCGGCAAGCGTTACGAACAATGTCAAAGCCAGGCCCAGTGCTACTACAAGTGCTGTCGTCTGTGCACCGGGCCGATAGAGGTTAGTGAGGGCAAGGCGGAGTAGCGGGTGACGTGGGCGTGGTACTTTATGTGCGGCCCAGCGGGTGGCTGCGCCAAGCGCTAAAAGCAGCAGCAACACTGCCAATATTGCGCCAATGACCCACAACGAGAATATGATATTGCGTTCACCGAACACTATCAGTGCAAACAGCGTGAAAATTGCAAAGCCAATGCGTGTCAGAGTCTGCCTGTCCAGACGGCGGAGGGGCGCACTGGTCGTTGCGCGTAACAGAGCTGCGCCCGATTCGCGCTTTGCCCTTGCCAGAGGCGGCGCGGCAAAGATGAACGCGATGAGCGCTCCATAGGCCATGCTGGTGATAAGGGGCAGCGGATAAAGCGCAAAGCCAGGGCGAACCGGCAAGACATCGCCGGCCACGGCCAGAATCAGCGGGACTGTCAACGCGCCGGTCAGTACGCCAAGCGTAATAGCTATGATTGATACAAAGCCAATCTGAAGAAAGTAGATGCGCGTGATGTCTGCGGAGGTCGCGCCCAATATCTTGAATGTCGCAATGCTCCGCTGCCGAAGTGACAGATAGGATTTTATGCCATTATTAACGCCAATCCCAGCCACCGCCAGCGCGGTCAGGCCAATGAGCGAGAGGAACTGCCCCATTCGGCCAAGAAAACGACTAGTGCCCGGCGCTGCATTTTCCCGATCATTGATATCCCAGCCTGACGAAGCATATTGCGCCTCTATGCGTTTGCGCAATGCCACTGCATCTTCCCCTGGAGCAAGGCGGATGCGGTATTTGCTCTTAAACAAACTGCCCGGTTGTATCAGCCCTGTGCGGCGGAGGCCTTCCATAGATACTATTGCTACAGGGCCAAGAGTGAATCCTTCGCCGACCCTGTCGGGTTCATCGACGATGATGTCCTTAATCAGGAACTCCGCTTCGCCATAAAATACCCGGTCACCAGGGTTAAGAGAGAGCCTTTCCGAAAGCGCTTTACCTATGATGACCGCATCATCAGCAAGCGGGGCAACATATGTGCCGTCCTGCAACTGTAACGTACCGAAGAGAGGGTATGCATTGTCCACGCCTTTCAATTCGGTCAGTACAGTATTGGGGCCATTGGCATCTCCCGTGCCAACCGCGCGGCGGGCCATCGCGCGCATACGGATCGTTTCGCTAAGGTCACCCAACTCAGAGAACAGGTCTTTGTCCGCGGAACTCGCTTCACGCTGGCTCATTTCGATCTGGATATCGCCGCCCAATATGGTCTGGCCTCTTGCGGATATTTCATTGGTGACTGCAAAAGTCAGGCTACCGATAGCGCCCAGCATTGCGACACCGAGAAACAGGCAGACAAATAGCAGGCGAAGGCCAATCAGCCGCGTATGAAGATCACGCCTGGCAATATGCCAGCTCTGCTTCCAACTCAGGCTGGGCCTTGGCATATCAGCCACGCTGCGCATTGAGGATACGGCCGTCGACTATCTCGATGACTCTGTCACATCGTTCGGCCAGTGCCCTGTCATGTGTGATGAGCATCAGCGTAGCTTCCGTTTCCTTCTGGCGCTTGAGTAGCAAATCGGAGATCAACTCTGACGTCTTGCCATCCAGATTTCCTGTCGGCTCATCAGCAAAGATTATCTCAGGGTCTGGTGCCATAGCCCGCGCAATTGCGACGCGCTGCTGTTCGCCTCCTGAAAGTTGAGAGGGGTAATGGCTCAGCCTATGGCCAAGCCCTACTGCTGCAAGCTCTTTGCTCGCGCGATCAAAGGCTTGCTCATGACCAGCAAGCTCAAGAGGCACGGCTACATTTTCCAATGCCGTCATTGTGGGGAGCAAGTGAAAAGCCTGCAGGATGATACCGACATGCCCTCTGCGCGCTATAGCCAGCGCATCTTCATCCAGTGCGCCAAAATCAAACCCAGCAACGTTTACTTCGCCGCCGCTTGCCTGCTCCAGCCCTGAGAGCACCGCCATGAGTGAGGATTTTCCTGAACCTGACGCCCCAAGCACTGCCACGCTTTCCCCGCGCGCAATATCCAGGTCCAGACCTTTTAAAATCTCGACGGGGGCTTGTGCCGACCCTAATGTCAGCCTGATATTTCTTGCGCGCACGATAATATCGGACCGATCGTCGCTTAGCATGTGCATGAAGGAAGGGCGCCTAACTCGTGTTGAATAATCTGTTTTCATATGGAGTGCTTTTGGCATTTGTCCAGTTCGCCGTGGCGTGCAGCCCGGCTTCGGAACAGCAGGATAGCTCGCAGACAAGCAGGCAGGAACAGCAGAACCCTTCTGAAACCGGCGCCGAAGAAGTTGCGAACCGTGATCTGATCGTAGCATTTGGTGACAGTTTGTTCGCGGGCTATCAGCTCGATCATAGTGAAGGGTTCACTCATGTGCTGGAACGAAAATTGGCGGAATTGGGCGAGCCAGCACAGGTGTTCAACGCAAGTGTTTCAGGCGACACCAGCACGGCTGGGCAGCGGCGGTTGGCATTTGTGCTCGATGGTTTGCCAAAGAAGCCCGATCTCGTAATCGTCGGATTGGGCGGCAATGATATGCTACGCGGTATTAGCCCGGATCAGACCAGAAAAAATCTGGCTGCCATTATGGATGAGCTTGATCGTCGGGATATCAAAGCCATGCTGGCAGGCATGCTTGCCTCTCCCAATATGGGTAAGGAATATGCACAAGCGTTTAATCCCATTTACCCGGAATTGGCAGAACAATATGATGTGTCGCTCTATCCGTTCATATTAGATGGCGTGATTGGCAATGCACAGCTCTTGCTGCCTGATGGCATTCACCCCAACCCCAAGGGCGTAGAAATGATAGCAGCCGGTATCGGACCATTAGTAATGAATTTGGTTGAGCGCTGAGGCGTGACGATGCTTTCCTGCCTTCACTCCGAGGCATGCTGCTCATTCGCTGCGAGTACGCGCAGCACATTGCCTGACCATATCTTGGTGATATCTTCCTGAGTATAGCCCGCTTTCAGCAGCGCGTTCGTGATACGTGGGAGAGCACTCACATCTTCCATGCCAACGACGCCACCACCGCCGTCCCAATCAAGGCCGATGCCAACATGATCGATGCCTGAGACCTTGATCGCGTGGAGCAGGTGCTTCATGAAATCATCAAAAGTCTGCCTGTCTGTGTCCGGGTGGCGTGTGTCAATCTCGCGGCGTTTCGCTGTCAGCAGCTCATGCTGTGCTTTGGTCAGCGCAGTTTTGCCTCGGATGGAAGAGAAGAGTTCCATCAGCGCTTTGCGCCGTTCCGGGTTAGGTGCGCTGGCGCGAAGATAGCTACCAAAGCTATTAATCTGAATAACGCCTCCATTGGCGGCTAGCGCTCTCAGGCGATCATCGTCGATATTGCGGGGGTGATTATAGACTGCCTTGCAGCCTGAATGAGAGAGAATGATAGGCGTTTTTGAGAGGGCCAGTATCTCATCCAGAGCCTTGTCCGAACTGTGCGACGCATCAGGAATGATACCAAGGCGGTTCATCTCTGCCAGCAACTCTATACCCAGCGGGCTCAGCCCGCCCCAATGTTCGCCTTCCGGGTTGGTTGCGCTGTCGGCAAACTGGTTGTTTGAGAAGTGCGCGAAACCGATCATCCGCACACCCATGTCGTAAAACAGTTTAACGAGACTGATATCTGTGCCTATGGGGTAGGCGTTCTCCATAGACATATAGACGATCCGCTTGCCCGAAGCGGCCAGCCTCTCTGTGTCCTGTGCTTTGGTAGCCAGCGCAAAATTAGCTGGGTCTGCCGCCACCATCTCCCGGATTGCCAGACCGCGCAAAATTGCAAAATCGCGTGCTTTGCGCAGGCTGTCTAAATCCAGTGGACCCTGTGGGGTGTAAATCACCCAAAACCCACCATCCAGACCGCCCTTTTTCATGCGCGGCAGATCAACCTGACTATAATCATGATGGACATCATGCTCATCATGGATTGACCAACCCTCAATCGCGATTGAGGCAGGCGTGTCGAGATGGGAATCGAGCGTGATCATCTGCTCATGCACAGTCATGGCAGCAGGGGGAACAAGATTCTCTGCCTCCCTGGCCGACACATTTGCAGTAGTCGCGATGAGTGCGATGCTGCTGAACAAAAGCGTCAATATGTGCGGCATTCGTCAATACTCCGCCGAGATAATGAACAGGAAGGCTTTGGTTGAAAGCGACCGATAGACCTGGCCACCAGTGCTCAATGGCAGAATATCGGACGATATACTCTTGTCGAACATATTATCAGCATTAGGCTGCGTTTTCGCATAGCACAATTAGTAGGTCTGGCTCTAAGCGTAATCGCTATGGGCGTTTGTATCAGCGCTATGCAGTGCCTGAATTCCTGTTTGCAAAGTAACGCATCCCATGCTAGCCGCCTCGCCTCACGATGTTCATGCCTCCCTTGCGAGGCCGAATCACATCACAGTGGACGCATAGCTCAGTTGGTAGAGCAGCTGACTCTTAATCAGCGGGTCCTAGGTTCGAGCCCTAGTGCGTCCACCATTTTATATCTTAATAACAATAGCTTAAAACGCCATGAGAATATGGCGGCGCGCGGGCGTATAGGCCTTTTTAGTACCTTTCTATCCATAGCCCCCCCGGCCGAAGCAAGGCCGGGTTGGGTTAAGCGATGGATGAATGCGGGTGAGGTGAATGACACACAGATCATGGCGGATTTACCGCATTATGGCGACTGGGACGGAATTGGAGCAAAAGCCAGTAAAATAGCTAATGACTATACATCCTGCATTTCTGCTGTTTGCATAGATGCTGGCGAAGGCTGGTGAAAGGGATAAGTGGTGCCTGGGGACGGGATCGAACCGCCGACACTGCGATTTTCAGTCGCATGCTCTACCAACTGAGCTACCCAGGCATTTTGTGCGGCATGAGAATCTGCCGACGAAGGTTGGAGAGGGGGCTATAATCACCCATCCCCTGTTATGTCCAGCCCATAATCGCTGCTTTTCGTGAGTTCATCTTCATCGGTAGAACGCCCGGCAATGCGATAGCCTTCGCCTGTCCATGCCAGAAGGTCCTTGTCGCGGCAGCCACGGCTACAAAAGGGCTTATAGTCCTCAGATCGTGGAGCCTTGCACAATGGGCAACGCGCCGCCTTTGGTTTAGCCTGCATGATATTGCTCTAGCTTGAGGGCGGGGTCTGCCTTGAGCGTCACGGGGCCGCCCCGGCGCTTTTCGAGAAGGCTGATCCATTCAGGTTGTTTGCGGATGATGTCCAGCACAGCGGGGTTGCCCGTCAGCGTCACAGCGCCTCCTCCTGCGCCGCTGGGCGCTTCCCAGCGCTCTGCCTGCCGTAATAGTGCCATAGCCGCGCTCATCGCCGGGTTGTTGCGCAAAAGCTCAATGAGCGACGGGCGCTCGCGCTTGCGGATGATCTGGATGAAGCCAAAGCCGTTTACGGCCGTGCGCTCAAAGGGCAGCGGCAGATATTTGTCGATCTGCGCAGCGGCAATGGCGCGCTCGTCCTTATTGTTCATCGTCGGCAAGTCTATGCCGATGGAGCCGGTAAGGCCCATAGCACGGATCGCTTGCGCGGCCAGCTTTGCGCCCTTGGGGCCAAGCTTTGCCGGGGGCAGGCTGCCGTCAACATCAATCAGCATCATAGCGGGCGTGGGGAAGATGCGCAGCGCAGCATCCTCCGAGCCTACCTCGCCGCGCATTGCACTGTCGAGCAGCTCGCTCCAGCCATGAGCCTCGAAATGATCTTCCTCATGTGCGGGGCAGGGCGTGATGGGGATATCGGTCGTGCGCAGGCGCTGGAGCAGGCTGGGGCCGGGATGTGGCTTATCGCCCGGCTTGGCAGCGCGGGCCAGCGCCAGCTTGTCGCGACGTTCGCCATCAAGGCCCGCCTCGCCCATAGCCTCGCGCCGTATCTCGACGAGCAACGTACCACCTTCGGATAAGCGCGGCGGTATCGGCTCCAGTAACACTTCTTCGCCCGAATGCAGCTTCACAATGCCGCGTTTTTTAGGCACGAGGAGCTTAATCAGTCGCCCTTGTGCGATGGCCCCGGCCAGCACCCGTTCGCTCTCGCGCTCGATATGCGCCTCCAGCAAGCGTCCGGCATGGACGAGCGCGGCGCGGCATTCGCCAATGCCTTCCTCATAAAGCCACTCTGTCACAACTTATATCCTGCCGAGAGTAATAAAGCCCGCGTCTCATAGAGTGGCAGGCCGACAACGCTGGAATGACTGCCGGAAAGAGCGCGAATCAGGCCGGCAGCGCGCCCTTGTATTGCATAGCCGCCTGCTTTGCCTTCCCATTCGCCGCTGGCGATATAGGCATCGATCTCGGCTGGATGCAGGCGTTTGAAGGTCACTATACTGTCGCTAAGCTTATGCCGCGCCACGCCATCCTCACCGACCAGTGTGACAGCACTGAGCACATGATGCCGCCGCCCGGAGAGCAACTCCAGACATCGCCGTGCAGTCGCCTCATCCTCCGCCTTGGGCAATATGCGCCGCCCGCATGCCACCACCGTGTCCCCCGCCAGTACCAGCGCGCCGGCATGGCGCGACGCGACCGCCGCAGCCTTTTCGGCAGCCATGCGCGCTGCATAGGCCTTGGGAAGCTCGGCTTTATCGGGGGTTTCATCAATGTCCGCAGGGTCTATTGCATCGGGCGTCACGCCAATTTGCGCGAGCAAATCAACCCGGCGTGGCGATGCTGATGCGAGGATAAGGCGCATGCTGCGCAAGCGCCTTATTTAAAGCGGTAGGTGATACGACCTTTGGTCAGGTCATAAGGGGTCAGTTCGACGAGCACTTCGTCGCCTACCAGCACACGAATGCGGTTTTTGCGCATCTTGCCTGCGGTGTGACCCAATATTTCGTGGTCATTTTCGAGCTTTACGCGGAACATGGCATTGGGGAGCAATTCCACCACATGCCCGCGCATTTCGAGAAGTTCTTCTTTCGCCATAAAATCCTTGGATGTCAGAAAATTTGCGCCGCCATAACGCTAATCGTCACAAAAGGGAAGCTTATCCGCCGAATTGATTGGCGGCGTCTCCCATAGAAGTGAATATATGCTCTATTTGCTCTGCTGAGGTGCAATAAGGCGGCATCACGTAGAGCGTGTTGCCCAGCGGGCGCAGCAACAGCCCGCGTTCGAGGAAGAAGGCCCGCAACTGCGGTGCCACTTGCGAAAGATAGCCCGAATCCCCGCCTACTTTCAGATCAATTGCGGCGACAGTGCCGACCTGTCGAGGATTTTCGAGTGCGGGGTGCTTTGTCAGCGTTGCCATATGCTGTGTGATCAGCCCGGAAAGTTGCGTGAGGCGCTCTGGCATATCCTCGCCTTCCCATATGGCGATGTTGGCAGCGGCAGCGGCGCAGGCAATCGGGTTTGCGGTGAAGCTGGAGGAGTGGAAAAACATCTTCGCGCGATCGTCGGAAAGATGCGCGTCATATATTTTGCGCCGCGCCATTGTCGCGGCCAGCGGGATACTGCCGCCCGTCAGCCCCTTTGCGGTACAGAGTATGTCAGGCGTTACGCCTGCCTGTTCGCATGCAAAGAGGGTGCCGGTGCGGCCCCAGCCGGTCATCACTTCATCAGCGATGAAGAGCACATCATGCGTAGCGCACATCTCTGCCATTTCGCGCAATATATCTGCGCTATAAGTCAGCATGCCCCCTGCGCCCAATATCAGCGGCTCAACGATCAGCGCGGCGGGCTTATCTGGCGCAGTGCAGGCTGCTTCCAGTGCATCAAGGGTGGTTTGCGACTGCCCCTCTGCCGGGAAAGGGATTTTTTCGACATCGAAAAGCAGTGGCGCATAGGCCTGATTGAACACGCCGCGTTCGCCGACCGACATCGCGCCGATAGTATCGCCATGATAGCTATGTTCCATTACGAGAAGGCGGTGGCGCGACGCGCCTGTGTGGTGCCAATAGCCCAGCGCCATTTTCAGAGCGACTTCGACCGCTGTAGAGCCGCTGTCGGAAAAGAAGACATGGGTCAGCGGGTCGGGTGAGGGCAGGGTTTTGTCGGTGAGGCGGATCATGCCACGCGCCACCGCTTCGGCAGGTGCATGGGAATAGCCAGCAAAAATCACCTGATCGAGCTTCGCGGCCTGTTCCTGCATCGCCGCAACGATGCGCGGGTCACAATGGCCATGAGTGATGACCCACCAGCTTGAAATGGCATCAAGGAGTGTGCGCCCGTCCGCGCAATGAAGCAGTGCGCCTTCCGCGCGTTCTACCAGAGGGATGGCTTCCCCAAGGCCATGTTGTGTAAAGGGGTGCCAGATCGGCGACGCTGTTTCACTCACGCGAGCATAGCCTCTATTGCTGCAATGTTGATATGCGCCTGCATTGCCGAATGCAGACGTGTGGTGTCTAGCGAGGGCATCCAGGGCAAGCGCCCCAGCGAGGGTACGCCGGAAATATGCGGGATGATCCGTTCATTTTCTTCATGCGCTTCACCAGAGAAAATAATGCCGCCAATCGCTATGCCATGAGAGCGTAGCGCTTCTATCGAGAGGAGGCTGTGGTTGATTGTGCCCAGCCCGGTGCGCGCAACAAGGATGACGGGCGCATGCCAGCGTGCAAAGAGATCGAGCGCAAGATAATCCTGCGTGAGCGGCACCATAACGCCGCCTGCTCCTTCAACCACCAATGGCCCTGCGACATCGGGCAAATCGAGCCGTGCAGGGTTGATAACCACATCGTCAATCCGCGCAGCCAGATGGGGCGAGGCCGGAGTGCGAAGCCTATAGGCTTCAGGCAGAAAGCGCTCGGGCGGCAAGCCGGAAAGGGCTTTGACCCTGTCCGTGTCGGTTTCCGGCTCTACGCCCGCCTGAATCGGTTTCCAGTACAAAGCGTTTTGCAAGCATAGCGTTAGCCCGGCGGCCACTATTGTTTTGCCGACATCGGTATCGGTTCCGGTGATGACGATGGTGTGGCGCATCATTCGGCTGCCTCTGTGCCGGAACTGCGGAGCAGCGGCAATAATATATCCGCCAGAGCCGATATATTTGCGCTGGTGACATTAAGCGTGAGCGAGAGACGCAGGCGGCTGGTGCCGCTGGGTACGGTCGGCGGGCGAATGCCGCGCACATCAAAGCTCGCTTGCTGACAGGCTGCGGCGATTTTCATAGTGCGCTGGTCATCGCCGATGATGATCGGGAGTATCTGACTTTGTGGCACTGGCAAGCCCAATGGCTGGCATAACGCCATGTTGGCAGCATCAATCCGCTCCTGCAATTGTGCGCGCAGGGCGTCGCCTTGCGCCCCTGTAATCTGCTCCAGCGCCGCGCCCACGGCCACGGCCATAAGCGGCGAAGGGGCTGTCGAGAAAATGAACGGGCGTGCTTTGTTAATTAGCGTATCGATCAGCACTTTGGGCGCGCAGACCAGCGCCCCTTCCACGCCCAGCCCTTTACCACATGTGTGCAGCGTGATGAGATTGTCTGCGCCTTCCAGATGCGCTGCCAGTCCGCGTCCATCTAAGCCAAACACCCCGGTTGCATGGGCCTCATCGAACAGAAGCATTGCTTCATGGCGCTGGGCGATGGCAGAGAGATCATCTACCGGCGCAGTGTCTCCATCCATCGAATAGAGCGTCTCAGCCACAATCCACGCTGTACCCGTGCCGCCTTCAGCACGCCATTGTGCAATGGCATCGTCAAAGGCTTGCGCGTCATTATGCGCTACAAACACCGCTTGGGCGCGGGACTGGCGGATGCCGTCATGCATGCTGGCATGCGCCAGTTCATCTGCAACGATGAGGTCGCCGGGGCGTGGCAAGGCGGAAAGGATGGCAAGGTTAGCGCCAAAGCCATTGGCCATATACAGTGCCGCCTCGCTGCCGAAAAAACGTGCAGCCTGTGCTTCCAACGCCTCATGCTCCGGTGCATTGCCGCGCAACAGGCGCGACCCACCTGCGCCGACTGGTACGCCGCGCCTGATAGCATCGGTTATGGCCGCAGCGATGGCCGGGGCCTGAGCTAGGCCGAGATAATCGTTGGAAGAAAAATCCACCCCGGCACGCGGCTGTAACCGCCGCACACGCCCACGTACCGTGAGCGCCTCCAGTTGCCGGGCATAGGGGTCAAGCAGGGTCATGAGGGCGGTTATATCGCCGGTTGACGTATCATGCCAGCTTTGCAGATTGCTTGGTGCCCATAAAAAATCCGCCGGGCTTCGCGAAGAAACCCGGCGGAGGTGCGACCCGAATGCTCAAAGCCTTCGGACAATTTCACGGGGTATTTGCGCACTCTCTATAGGCTAGGAAATGCAGGCGGAACGCCCCAGAAATAGAAAACATTTCAAAAGTAAACCGATGTAAAATCCTTATGTTACTATGTTACATAGCTTGCGTGTTAATGTGCAAGTGCAGCAAGAAGAAGTAAAGCAACAATATTGGTTATCTTTATCATAGGATTAACCGCGGGTCCAGCCGTGTCTTTATACGGGTCACCGACAGTATCGCCCGTTACAGCGGCTTTATGTGCTTCGGAGCCTTTTCCTCCATGATTGCCATCTTCAATATATTTCTTGGCATTGTCCCATGCGCCGCCGCCTGATGTCATTGACAATGCGACGAACAGCCCCGAAACAATGACGCCCAACAGCAATGCGCCAAGCGCTGCAAAGCCATTGGCATTGCCCGCAATAGCGCTGATCGCGAAATAGACGACAATGGGTGCCAGCACAGGCAGCAGTGACGGAATAATCATTTCCTTGATCGCTGCCTTGGTAACAAGATCCACTGTGCGAGCATAATCCGGCTTGGATGTACCATCCATAATGCCAGAATTTTCGCGGAACTGATCGCGGACATCTTTCACCACGTCACCGGCAGCACGACCCACAGCAGTCATGCCCATAGCTCCGAAGAGATAAGGCAGCAATGCACCGAGTAGAAGGCCAACAATGACATAGGGATTTTGCAGGCTGAAGTTCACAGGCTCCAATAGCCCCAGAGCCGAACCGTAAAAATCCAAGTCTTGCGTATAGGCGCCAAACAGCACCAGTGCGGCAAGCCCCGCCGAACCAATGGCATAGCCCTTGGTCACGGCCTTTGTGGTGTTGCCCACAGCGTCAAGCGCATCGGTTTTGGTGCGCACGTCATCAGGCAAGCCTGCCATTTCAGCGATGCCACCGGCATTGTCGGTCACCGGACCATAGGCATCAAGCGCGACGACCATGCCTGCCAGTGCCAGCATGCTGGTTGCTGCAAAGGCGATGCCGATAAGGCCAGCGAGCTGATAGGAGACGATAATGCCGATGCAGATGACGATCGTTGGCATCGCTGTCGATTCAAGGCTGATTGCCAGACCTTGAATGACATTGGTGCCGTGGCCGGTTTCCGATGCTTTGGCGATGGAACGAACCGGGCGATATTCTGTACCGGTATAATATTCCGTAATCATCACGAGCAGTCCGGTAACGCCCAGACCCACCATCATCGACCAGAATAGGGCAATGCCGGTATAGCCGCCATTGCCGTCCAGATCAGCGCCGAACACGCTGTTCATGTCGCCCAGTGTTTGCTGTGTGACATAATAAATGGCCGGAACCGATAGCAAGGCCGTGGTCCAGAAGCCCTTGTACAGCGCGCCCATGATGGACTGGCTGCTGCCAAGACGCACCATATAGGTGCCGATGATCGAGGTGATGATGCATACGCCACCAATCGCCAGCGGAAGGGCCATCAGTTGCATCAGGGTTGAGCTCTCAACGCCGGTGATCAACAATGCGATCAATACCATTGTTGCGCCGACCGTCACCACATAGGTTTCGAACAGGTCAGCCGCCATACCTGCGCAGTCGCCGACATTATCGCCGACATTATCTGCGATCACCGCCGGGTTGCGTGGGTCATCCTCCGGGATGCCCGCTTCGACTTTGCCGACAAGATCCGCGCCAACGTCTGCCGCTTTGGTAAAGATACCGCCGCCCAGACGCGCGAATATGGAGATAAGCGATGCGCCAAAGGCCAGTGCCACAAGAGAATCGATCACCAGACGCTCAGACGGCGCATGGCCACCCGGTCCGGTCAGATACCAGAAGAAACCTGCAATCGCGAGGAGAGCAAGGCCAGCTACGAGCATGCCGGTGATTGCGCCTGCACGGAATGCCACCGTCAGACCCGATTGCAACGAGCCACGCGCGGCTTCTGCGGTACGGACATTGGCGCGAACCGAAATGTTCATGCCGATATAGCCCGCCACGCCGGAAAGCACGGCGCCGATCACAAAGCCGATAGCTGAGATTGTACCCAGAAAGGCGAACACCAATATCGCCACAGCAACGCCAACAATGGCGATAGTGCGATATTGCCGGCCCAGATAGGCTTGCGCACCTTCCTGAACGGCTGCGGCAATTTCCTGCATTTTCTCGTTGCCCGCAGAGCTTTTTAATACCTGCTGGCTGGTAAACAAACCATAGAGTACGGCTAATAGGCCGCACCCTATGGCGATCAATACTACTGTCATATGGTTTTCCTCTCCCCCATTTGAACGTCATAATGGGCGCTCCGTCGGGGTGAGACGGGCGCCTTTATATGTGTTTTGTGATAATGTTTTGGGGCGCAGGAAGGGCTGGGCGCAAAAGCACCACTCTCCTCACCTCCTGCATTCAGCGTCATAAAGGTCACAGGCAACATCCTGACCATGGCTGATAATTATTATTGCGCGAGACTATCGGAGCAAATCGTCGCGTCAAGTTGATTAATCGGAGATTAATGTTCCATGTTGGTATCCGAGCCTGTCTGGCAGGGGGAATTCATAGCCGTTCTGCGCAAGGGATAGTCCTTGCCCTGCTATGCATTGACCAATTTTGACGAGCCTTCCGCCAGCCTCTAACGCATGCGCTGTCAGCGCCTCGGCTTGGTCGGCTGGTGCAGCAATCAACAGGCAATAATCATCGCCGGATGTAGCGGCGGCGAGACGGCTGGCGTCATTGTCACCGCGCAATGCGAGATAGGCAGGTGAAAGCGGTATATGCTCCATATCGATATGGAGCGCACATCCGCTTGCATGGGCCATGCGCTGCGCATCGATTAGCAAGCCGTCCGAAATATCAGACATAGCGTGAGCATAAGGGGCAATGGCCTGACCCAGCGCAAGATCGGGCTGAGGTTTCTGATATGCGGCGATTAATGCTGAGTGCGTATCCTTATCGAGCGCATCGAGCCGCCCCTGCAACAAGGCCAAACCCGCGCCAGCATCGCCAACCGGCCCGCTGACGAACAGCATATCATCCGGCCTTGCACCAGTACGGCTGGGTGCCCCCGTCGATGGCGCCTGCCCAAAAGCGGTGAGGCCCAAGGTGCGCGGCGCGCCCTGCGGCATGGAGACCGTGTCGCCCCCCAACAAAGGCACGCCAAAATGCGCCAATGCCTTTTGCAGCCCTGTGGTGAATGTGCGTTCCCAATCGCTGTCCTGCGTCAGCGCAAAGCCAAGGATCACCCCCAACGGCCTCGCGCCCTTGGCAGCAAGATCCGACATATTAACCGCCACCAGCTTCCACGCGACGCTTTCCGCCGGGTCATTGGCCAGATAATGCACGCTCTCGACCAGCATGTCATGCGTCAGCACGATCTGCCCCGCGCCAACATCCAGCACAGCCGCATCGTCCACCAACCCACGCGCAGCAGGATGCGTGGCGATAGCGCGTAGTCCGTCTATGAATTCAGACTCGTTCATGCAGGTGGGTTAGCATGGAACGGCCACAGTGTCCGTATAAGGACGACATGTCACACTCATTCCTCGCGCTTTGCTCCATCCAGCAGCTTCCCGGCTCGCGCTTTCTCTGCCACATCGGCCTGTTTCTGCGCCTTAGTGCGGCCATAGATTGCGCGGTTGGTGGCGGCTTGTGCTTGCGCCTCGCTGCGCTTCTTCGCCTTGCGCGCGAGGCGGAGGTTGACCACCTCGCCCATGGTCAGCCGCGTACAGCCTTGGCAACAGCGTCGAGCAGGCCATTGACGAAGCCGCTTTCGCGCTTGTCGTAAAACGCTTTGGCAACATCGACATATTCGCTGATGACGCTGCCGGTGGGTACATCGATCCGCGCCAGCAGCTCATAGGTGCCTGCGCGCAAAATCTGGCGCATCGGCTTGTCGAGCCGCTCCAGTGACCAACCAGACGAAAGCTTGCTCTCAATGATTACGTCAATCTCATCAGAGCGCGCATCCACACCTTTCACAACATCGTCAAAAAAGCTGGCTTCTGCCCGTGCATAGGTCACATCTTCAATGGTCGCGCCTAGCCGGTGCTGATGGAATTCATGCAGCAGCGTGGGCAGCGGCGTGCCCTCCATCTCTTGCTGATAGAGGGCCTGCACCGCGGCAAGGCGCGCAACCGAGCGAGACTGTGCGCGCTCGTTGGTTTTGGCTTTGGCGTTCATGCAGGAGCCTTGAGGCGTGGCATGCCCAGAAAATCAAGCTTGCCGATGGAGACGCCTTCCTGACGCAAAATATCATAGGCGGTGGTGGCATGGAACATGAAGTTGGGTAACGAGAAAGACATCAGGAAGTGCTCAGCCAAAAAGTCCATGCGGAGTTCACCGGCGGCGAATACCATATCACGCCCGACGAAGCCTTCCATTTCTTCGGTTGTGATTGCCTTTAAAGCATCGATTGTTGCATCGATTTGCGCCCGAAAACCGGCAAGATTTTCCTTTGGAGGAGCCCTGTCTGGCTTAAAGCTGCCCTTGCGAACACCCTCAATGGAGCCAATGGAGTGTGTGGAGACCCATTTCAGTTGCCAGCTCAGAGACAGCATATCCGGCCCGAAATGCGCGTTGAGCAAGTCGGCTTCGGCTATGCCTTTTTCCGCGCAAAAGGCCTCTGCTTTTTCTGTTAGCCCACGCGTCGCGGTCAATATCTGGATATAGGTAGGTATGGTCGCATCATAGAGCGAAAAAGACATGATTCAGTCTCCTATAATAGCCGGGCCATTGCCCAGTCGGTTCGCCACTGAGGCAGCATGAGCAGGCAGCCCCTCTGCTGTAGCCAGAGCTACAGCGGCAGGGCCGATAATGTCGAGCGCGTCTTTGTCGAGCGCAAGGAAGCTTGTCCGCTTCATAAAGTCCAGCACGGAGAGGCCCGATGAAAAGCGCGCACGGCGACCTGTTGGCAGCACATGGTTCGGCCCGGCGACATAATCGCCGACCGCTTCGGGTGTCATCCGGCCCATGAACACAGAACCCGCATGCCGCACTTTGGCGAAGAGCGCATCGGGGTTATCGACCGCCAGCTCAAGATGCTCCGGGGCCAGCCGGTCAACCAAAGGCATAGCGGCTTCAAGGCTGGGCACGGTGATGATCGCGCCATTATCGTCCCAGCTTTCCCGCGCGACTTCGGCTGTATCGAGCAGCGGAATCTGGCGCTCCACTGCCGTTGCGACAGCGCCGGAGAATCCGGCATCATCTGTGAACAATATCGACTGGCTGGTCGGGTCATGTTCGGCTTGGCTGAGCAGGTCTGCGGCGATCCATTCCGGGTCGTTCTTGCCATCTGCCACCACGACGATTTCCGATGGCCCGGCGACCATATCAATACCAACCACGCCGTAAAGCTGTCGCTTGGCTTCCGCGACCCATGCATTGCCTGGGCCAACGATAACATCGACTGGTGCGATCTTGTCTGTGCCATAAGCAAGCGCTGCAATCGCCTGTGCGCCGCCGATGCGCCATATTTCTGAAACGCCTGCCAGCTTGGCAGCAGCCAGCACCAGTGGGTTGATAGCACCACCCGGAGTGGGCGTGACGATGACGATGCGCTCGACGCCCGCGACCTTTGCCGGGATGGCGTTCATCAGCACGGAGGATGGATAGGCCGCGCGTCCGCCGGGCACATAAAGCCCAGCGGCGTCAACCGCATTCCAGCGCGCGCCAAGACGCACACCGGCGCTGTCTACCGCGTCGCTGTTTTCCGGGCGCTGTTGCTCATGATAGGCGGTGATACGCGCCGCTGCCAGTTCGAGTGCGCTACGCAGCTCAGGCGGCAAGCCATCGAGCGCCGTGTCCATATCGGCCGCCTTGACACGCCATCCGGTCTTGTCGAGCTCATGCTTGTCGAACCGCTCTGTCAGCGCGGCGAGCGCGGCATCACCTTCATCGCGCACCATTGCTACAATGGCATGCACGGCATCGGCAACGTCCTTGTCCGCTTCGCGCCGGGCATTGACCAGCGCATCGAACCGCTCGGCGAAATCTGCCGCTTCCGCGTCAAGCCGTTGCATTATTCGAATCCTCCACAGCCTTGCGGAAATTTTCGACCAGGGGCACAAGCTCGCCAGCGCGCATCTTGAAGGCTGCACGATTGACGATCAGCCGCGCTGAAATCTGCATGATGATGCTGGTTTCCACCAGACCATTGGCTTTCAGCGTTGCGCCCGATGACACGAGGTCCACAATGCGCCGCGACAGGCCGAGCGAAGGTGCCAGCTCCATTGCGCCGTTCAGCTTCACACATTCCGCCTGAATGCCCCGTGCTTCATAATGACGACGGGTGAGGTGGGGATATTTGGTGGCGACGCGGACATGGCTCATCGCTGCATCGTCTTCCCGTGCATCGCCTACAGGCTGTGCGACAGAAAGGCGGCAGTGGCCGATATCGAGATCGACCGGCGCGTAGATTTGCGAATAGTCGAATTCATCGATGACGTCTGAACCGACAATGCCAACCTGCGCTGCGCCATGCGCCACGAAGGTTGCGACATCGAACGCGCGAACACGGATGATGGATACGCCTTCCCGGTTGGTCGCAAATTGGAGCGCACGGCTCTTTTTGTCGTGAAATTCGGCATCCGGCTCTATGCCCGCTTGGGCGAGCAATGGCAGAGCTTCTTCCAAAATGCGCCCTTTGGGCACGGCTATGATAAGTGGCGCAGTCATAATCGCCAGCGCTTAGCTTGAGGCGCTCTAAAGGGCAAGGAGAGTCGCATTCGTGATGGTTATGATATGATGGCGTGATATAAGCCATATCCAGTTTGAGGAGAGAGACGATGCGTAAGTGGATGAAATGGAGCATAGCAGGTTTTGCCGCTCTTGGCGCTGTGGCGCTATTCATAGCGCCGAAGGCAGCGACGAGCGCGCTTCCTGTTGGTGCGGAAGCCCCGGATTTTACCACGCGCGGCGCGATTGCAGGTAAGATTTTCACGCTTACCTTGTCAGACCAGCTCAAAAAAGGGCCTGTTGTGCTCTATTTCTTTCCTGCAGCCTTCACCCCCGGTTGCACAGCCGAAGCGCATGAATTTGCCGAAGCGACTGACGCATTCAAGGCCGCGGGTGCGACGGTGATTGGTATGTCAGCAGACCCGGTAGACAAGCTTGCGCGTTTTTCGAGGGAAGAATGCCGTGATAAATTCGCTGTGGCATCTGCGGGGCCAGCAATCGTGAAGAACTATGATGTGGCAATACCGTTTTCGGGCATGACCAATCGTACATCCTATGTCATCGCGCCTACAGGGCGTATCGCATATGTACACAGTGCAATGAGCTATAAGGACCATGTAAAAAATACGCTTTCTGCCGTACAGTCGATGAAGGCGGAGTAAGGCGAATATTTGCGGGCCGGTTCGCATTGTCTGCATTACCGGCCCGGCATATTATCTCTGGCATATATTATTGCGCGACATGATAGGTGATTACTACCTGCTGTGTGGCTGATGGACGGCGAAAGCTCGATGCAATCTTTGCCTGCAAATTATTGTGGCACCGCCGTACGGCATTGCTCCCTGCCAGATCGGCCTGTGATGCGCTGCCACAGGCTTTTTTGACAGCACTGCGTATCCGGCGGTCCAGCTCCTTTTGTCCCTGTTCATTGCCGAGGTTCAAATCGGCATAGCTGACGATTTACTTGTGCACGACCATATCATTGGTCTGAGCGGATACTGACGCACTGTAAAGTGCGCTGGCGATTGCGCCAAGCGCTATTATCCTGTTCATAACAGTCTCCGTGTTCAATCATGTTCTATATGGGTCGGGTCGCACCAGCGCCGGTACACAGGCTTAATATCCGTTAATCATGGCAAGGCCTAACATTGTTATTGCCATATGGTTCTGCAAAAGTGCAGAATGGTGTCATGTTCGACTGGAATGACCTGCGCTATTTTCTGGCGGTTGCCGATACGGGCAGCACATTGGCGGCAAGCCGCGAGCTCAAGGTGAGCCAGACAACTGTTGCGCGCCGTGTGTCCGCATTGGAAGCAGAGCTTTCTCTTCATCTGTTTGACCGTCAGCAATCCGGTTATGCCCTCACCCCGGTTGGCGAAGCGCTGGTTGATCAGGCGCGCGTGGTGAAAAATGCTACTGCAAGCTTTACCGATGCGGCCGATAGCTTAGCGCGGGATATCAGCGGCACGGTCCGTCTGACGACGATCGAGCTTTATGCTGTCACATTGCTACCTAGTATATTGCACGATTTCCGGGCTACTTACCCCTCTATCTTGATTGAGGTGGACGCCAGCGATTCCGTGCGTGACCTTGGAGCTGGTGCTGCCGATATAGCGTTGCGGCATAATAGCGCTCCCAGTGACATGGGGCTTGTCGGTCGGCGTATCGCGCCCAATCCGTGGACGATCTATTGTAGCCGGGGATATTCAGAGACGCATGGCGCGCCGCGTCGCGCCAGAGAGCTGGCAAAGCACCCTTTCATTGGTGGAGGAGGCGCTAATGTCTGGCCTAAATATCAGGCTTGGCTCAAGCGCTATGGCTTGGAAAAAGCAGTCACCATGCATTACGGATCGCCCACGGGTTTATTGTCGGCCATACGGTCCGGGCTGGGATTAGCCGTATTGCCCAGCTTCATTGCTGATCGTGACCCGGAGCTGGTGCGGTGTCTGCCGCCTGCTCGTGGCGATGACAGTGCGATATGGCTGCTGACCCATGAGCGCTTGCGCCATACTCCACGCATCCGCGCTGTACTGGATTTTCTGGCACAGCGGCTAACGATGAAGGCTTAGACCCCTAATCCTGATCGTTAATGGTGGAGAGGGTGAGAGAGTATATCAACTGTCGATAATACCCTCTATAATGTGGCGCAGTATATGTAGCGTTTGATAGCTATATCTAAAAAAAGGACGCCCCCCAGAATAGGAAGCGCCCTCAAAGACGATGGACGACATACGCTAGGGTCGCAATTGAGCGCAGGCCGTCCACCGATCCCCTCCTTTGCTGCCGTAATTGTCATTGACCCTTACAAACAGCTCAGAAGGGTTAGTGCGGAGGAGGTGTTGTTTTGTGTGCCAGCCTATTGCGGCTAATCATCATAAGCCTGTTTTTCCAAATACGGCGACGCCATCGATACGCTGGTCGAAGCTGCCATTGCCAAAGGTATAGCTGATCCCGACATGGCTTGCGCCATCTCCGGCGAGAAAACCGCGCAGCCCCGCATTGCAGGCACCGGAACCGCCGCAGGCTGGGCCACTGCCAGTGACCGCAAGGTCATTGGCGGAGAAGGTGAAAGCAAAATCACCTGCGGTTTCGATAGACAGCCCCCCATTGGAGGGGTCTGCTGCACCGCCAGCCGTTCCGAAGCCATAGGCAGAGCCTCCGATATTCACGTCGAAATCAAGCCCGACTATTGGCGTTGCACCAAAGGCAATTGCCAGATTTCCTGCGAAGCTACCCGGAGCCAGCGATCCGTCACGTATCGTTGGCGCGGTAGCGCCAGCTAACTCATAACTGACCGTGCCTGTCGCAGGCATATTGGTAACAGGAGTGCCAGAAACTATATGCCACCCTTGGTTAGGGCCAAATTCGATGCCGTCAGTATCAGCAAAAAATCGTCCGTCGGTAGTGCCATCTGCCCATCTGGTCCAACTGATGATATCGCCTACTCGTCCCGATTCATTTTCCTGAGCAGTCCCGATGGACGGGCGTTCATTCTCAGCCGTGAAGTCATTTACTTTGACCACATAGTCTATTGGAGCCCCGCTCACGTCTGAATAGATCGTATCCACCTGCCTGCGGGAGTCGATGCCGATATTATTGCCGGCCGCATAGGCGACAAACTGATTAGTTCTTGTGGTGCCGCTCGGTGGAGTCGACGGTGTTGAATCACCGCCGCCGCCTGACTTGCGAAAAGCGGCTATGCCATCAATCCATTTTGTAACATTGTTGCTGCGATCATCGCGGACAGTATAGGCAAATCCGGCGTGGCTGGCACTGTCCCCGGAAAGAAAACCGCGAAACAGAAAGCGGCAGTCGCCTTGGTTACAGGCAATTCCAACATTGTCCGGTAAGTCCGCTATGCCGCTAAAGCGTCCATCTGGCGTGACACGAACAGATGGTGCTGTCAGCCCGCCTTCCGTCAGGATATCATATGTGTCACTGGCAAAAAGCACCTGGGCATCAAGGCCCATGAATATATCGCCCGATCCAAAAGAAACGACCATAGATCCATTGAAGCTACCGGGTGCAAGGCTATCATCACGAATTGTGGGGCTTGTCGCGCCGATTAATTCATAGCTCAACAGTCCCGAAGATGGGCGATTGGTCAGCGGGAGACCATAAACAAAATGATCGCCGCTGTTGGATCCCCGTTCAAGGCCCAGCGCCTTTGTTCCACCAGCCAATCGTGACCAGCCAATAATGCCCTGATCGCCGCCTGTTTCGACTTCATTGCGGTCGTCGGACCGAAACTCTGTACCAGAACGGTTCCGATAACCGACAAATTCACCATTCTCGAAAATCAGTTGAACATCCTGACTGAGCCCCGTTTGCGTAATATTCGCAAAGGCGACGAACATATCATCACGGCTCGCATCTGGTCTTACACCGTCACTAT
>Ga0316207_10001745_pt1 | contig 25100 bp, 24 predicted proteins | sample 6weekpyrite_MG_FD_204943 | JGI IMG/M metagenome (GOLD analysis project Ga0316207, IMG submission 204943) | Microbial mat bacterial communities from mineral coupon in-situ incubated in ocean water Damariscotta River, Maine, United States -... | ecosystem: Environmental > Aquatic > Marine >... | reverse complement strand
GCACTGAAACCGATATCCCCTGTACAGAGGTCGACCACGCGATAAGGCAATTCCAGCTTTTGCAGGATAGTCTCGGCATGCGCGGTCAACTCAGCATGTGCCTGTTCTGACTGGTCTGGATGAACGATCTGTACGAGTTCGACCTTTTCAAACTGATGCTGACGGATCATCCCACGTGTATCTTTACCATAGGAACCTGCCTCGCTTCGGAAACAGGGTGTATGGGCACAGAATTTCAGGGGTAGATCATCAGCCGAGATGATTTCGTTGCGTACAATATTAGTGACCGGGACTTCTGCTGTCGGGATCAGGTACAACTCGTGCTCGCCTTTCAAGGCAAACAGGTCTTCACCAAACTTCGGTAACTGTCCTGTACCCTGCAAACTGTCGCTGTTGACGAGGTATGGGACGTAGGTTTCGCTATAGCCGTGCTCCCCAGTGTGTGTATCGAGCATAAATTGGGTCAAGGCACGGTGCAGGCGTGCCAGACTGCCCTTCATGCAGGCAAAACGCGCGCCACTGATCTTTGCTGCCACTTCAAAATCGAGCATGGACAGGTCATCCCCCAGCTCAACATGATCTTTGGGCTCAAAATCAAATTCACGTGGCGTGCCGACTTTGCGCAACTCAACGTTGTCATCTTCGCTCTTGCCATCGGGCACATCGGCAAACGGGATATTCGGGATACCCAGTTGAATCTCATGCAGCTTTGATTGGATGTCTGATAAGGCTGACTCAGCTGCTTTAAGCTTGTCGCCCAGTTGTGCAACCTCATCCAGTAATGGCTGAATATCCTCTCCAGCGGCCTTTGCCTGGCCAATGGCCTTGGATCGACTGTTACGCTCACTTTGTAGCTGCTCAGTGTCCATCTGAACGGCTTTGCGCTGTGTCTCAAGCGCTTGCAATGCGTCGACATCCAACAAGAAACCACGCCTTGCCAATTTCTGCGCCGTTTCATCCAGTTCGTTACGTAATAAATGCGGGTCCAACATGTACTTGTCTCTATATTAATCTGTCAGTCATCTCAGTCCAGCATTGTACTATATGAGCTGCCTCAATGCCCTCTGATACGAGCGCTAAAACAAGGATCGTACAAAGGCCGCCTACAACTGCCTGGCAGCCACTACGCCGGCCCAGGTCGCAAACACACATAACATGACGCTGAGTAGCATATTCGCCAATGCCCGAGCATGTGCGCCATTTTCAATCAGTGTGAGGGTCTCAATCGAGAACGTCGAAAACGTAGTAAAGGCGCCAAGCAAACCGACCAACAAGAATGCCCGCCATTCACCCGCCATGGCAAACCGTTCAACAAGCAGGACATAAAGAACACCCATTAGCAGACTGCCGACAACATTAACCGTCAAAGTACCGTATGGAAAATCTCGCCCCGCCGAGGCGTATACAGCGTTCGAAACAACAAACCTCAATACTGCACCGATTGCACCACCGAGCGCAATGAAGAGCAATTGCATCATGTCGGGCACCTTTCAGGCATCACTCACCCCTGTCCTTCTTGTATTGCTCATCAAGTTGACGCAACCGATTAAGCTTATCGGCGATTTTTTCCTCGAGCCCTCTTGATACAGGCTGGTAATAGCGCCGTTCATGGCCGTCTGGAAAGTATTGTTCGCCCGCAGCATAGCCGTCTGGCTCGTCATGGGCATATCGGTAATCTTTACCGTAATCGAGTTCGCTCATGAGTTTTGTTGGTGCATTTCGTAAATGTAAGGGAACCTCAAGGCTACCAGATTCTTTCACATCAGCCATCGCAGCATTGAAGGCCTTGTACACGGCATTACTCTTTGGTGCCACGGCCAGGTAAACCACAGCCTGCGCGAGTGCGAGTTCCCCTTCCGGGCTACCAAGACGTTCTAGTGTATCCCAGGCGGCAATTGCCAGGCTCAACGCACGTGGATCTGCATTACCAATATCTTCCGATGCCATACGCACCACGCGGCGTGCGATATAGGCAGGGTCACAACCGCCATCAAGCATCCGCGCCAACCAATACAAGGCGCCATCGCTTGACGAGCCCCTGACTGATTTATGCAACGCCGATATCTGGTCATAAAATGCTTCGCCGCCTTTATCAAAGCGACGTGTCCCACCCTTGATAACCTCGTTAACAAGCGCATCCGAAATCGTCCCCGCCATCCTCTCAGCCGAAGCAAGATCGGTGAGAATCTCAAGCAGGTTCAGCGCACGCCTGGCATCACCGTCAGCTGCCTGTGCGAGTAACATGAGTTGTTCATCAGTGATTGTAGAAACAGGTAGCCCGAGGCCAGTATGTGTATCCGTCAGTCCATGTTTGAGAATATCGATAAGTTCATTTTCTTCTAACCTGCGCAACACATAGACACGGGAACGTGACAATAATGCATTGTTCAATTCAAATGATGGATTCTCAGTTGTCGCACCGATAAAAATAAAGGTGCCATTTTCGACATAGGGTAAAAAGGCATCCTGTTGTGCCTTGTTAAAGCGGTGTACTTCATCGACAAACAGGACGGTCTGGCGACCTTCAGCCTGGGCTTGCCTGGCCTGTTCGACTGCACTGCGTATTTCTTTAACACCCGACAACACGGCCGAGATACTGAGAAACTGAGCGCCACAGTTACCCGCAATCATGCGTGCCAGGGTGGTTTTCCCCGTTCCAGGCGGGCCCCAGAACAACATTGAGTGCAGGTTACCCGTCTCGATTGCAATCCGTAGAGGCTTATCTTGAGCCAGTAAATGGGCCTGACCGAAATATGTTTCCATAGAAACCGGACGCATTCGATCTGCAAGTGGCCGCCCCTTGTCTACCGTATCCGCAGTGAAGAGATCCGCATTTTTCATTGAACCTGCCTGAGGTTATTCACCGATCACATCGACACCCTCAGGAGGAATAAAATCAAACAGCCCGGGATCGATAACAGGGTTGCGTTCAATCTTTTTAAACTCCAGGCGTGTCAACTGTCCGAAAGAATCCTGCAATTCCATATTAACCAGGTTATCTGCATCAAAACCCAACACCAGTCGCTCAAAACCGGCCTCCTCTTGTTTGGGCGTTAGCTCAATCCACTGCAGGTTTTGCTCCGAGCCTAGTTCGCGGGTATGAAAAGATTCATTGATAGGCTTATCGCTACTCAACAGTAATGCAGGCGCCGAACCGAGAAGGCTATCAACAGATTGAATGGTCACCTGCTCAAGATCAACGTCATACAACCAGACTTTTTTTCCGTCAGAAACTATCTGTTGTTCATAGGGTTTCTTGTAATCCCAGCGAAACCTGCCCGGGCGCAGTAACAACATCTGGCCTTGGGTTTGTTGCAGTGTTTCACTTTTTGCACCCAACACTTGCTGGGTAAAGTCAGCACGGACAGCGGAAACGTTTGAAAAAAAAGCCTCCAAACGCTTTTCACCTTCGCCAGCTGAAACAGCCAGAGGTATTAGAAACAACAAAAAACCAACTACGCGTAACAACATTGTTAACCCTCTGGCGGAGGTGGAGCAATCACCTCACGCATACCATTACTCTGTACTTCACTGACCACACCCGCGCGTTCCATCTCTTCAATCATTCGTGCGGCGCGGTTATAGCCAATCTTCAGGCGCCGTTGCACGCCCGATATCGAGGCACGTCGCGACTCTGTGACCAGCGCAACCGCCTGGTCATAAAGTGGGTCCATGTCTTCACCGCCCCCGGCATCACTGTCTCCGCCGGGCATGCCCGGTACACCATCACCACTGGATTCACTGGTAATGCTTTCGATGTAGTCCGGTTCACCCTTACCTTTCAGGTTAGCGACAACCTTGTGCACTTCCTCATCAGAAACGAATGCACCGTGAATACGCGTCGGCACCCCGCTACCAGGCGCCATGTACAACATGTCCCCGTGACCCAATAGCTGTTCCGCGCCACCCTGGTCAAGGATTGTCCGTGAATCGATCTTGGTCGAAACCTGGAAACCGATTCGCGTCGGGATGTTTGCCTTAATCAAACCTGTAATCACATCCACCGAGGGGCGTTGGGTTGCCAGTATCAGGTGGATACCTGACGCACGTGCTTTTTGCGCCAATCTGGCAATCAACTCATCGACCTTCTTGCCAACAATCATCATCATGTCGGCAAGCTCATCAATAATGACCACAATAAACGGCAAGTGTTCAAGGTTAGGGGCGGTTTCTTCGAGCCCCTCTTCCGGTTTCCAAAGCGGATCCGGGATGGGCTCACCTTTAACCTCTGCTTCCTTGATTTTCTTGTTGTAGCTGTTGAGGTGACGAACGCCGAGTGCTGCCATTAACTTGTAGCGTCGCTCCATCTCTGCAACACACCAACGTAAGGCATTCGCTGCATCTTTCATATCTGTCACAACCGGTGTGAGCAAATGCGGAATACCCTCGTAGATGGATAACTCAAGCATTTTAGGATCAACCATGATCATACGTACATCATGTGGGGTTGAGTCATACAGCAGGCTCAAAATCATGGCATTAATTGCGACCGACTTACCTGAGCCAGTCGTACCCGCGACAAGCAGGTGAGGCATCTTACCGAGGTCATAGACTTTCGGGTAACCCGAGATGTCTTTACCCAATGCCAGCGTCAGGCCAGATTTAATACTCTCGTATTCCTGTGAGTTGATGATTTCGCTAAGCCGTACAATCTCACGATTTTCATTCGGCACTTCCAGACCAACAACCGACTTACCTGGAATGACCTCGACAATACGCACGCTAACGGTAGACATGGCACGCGCCAGGTCTTTGGCAAGGTTGCTAATCTGGCTGACCTTTACCCCAGCGGCGGGTTGCAATTCAAACCGGGTAATAACTGGCCCCGGGTGCACCGCCACTACTTCAACTTCAATACCAAAATCGCGTAATTTAATCTCAACCAACTGCGACATGGCCTCTAGGGCATCATTTGAAATTCTTGCATGATCGCTAGAGGGTAAATCCAGCAGCGACATGGGCGGCAACGGTGTGTCATCCGAGCTATCAAACAAGGGTACCTGGCGTTCCATCTCAGCACGGTGACTCGGCTCAGGAAGACGAATTTTCTCTTCGATCACTGGCGGTTTGCGTTTCGCTTTCTTTTGTTTAACGCTTTCGAAACTGTCACTGCGTTGTTGGCGCGCCTGGCGGCCTTTTATATACGTTTTCAGGCGTAATAGCTGGACACGAACAAAGGAAAATCCGCGTAAGGTGTATTCACCCGTGACATCCATCAACCAGAACCATGACAGGCCTGTAAACAGCGTGATTCCTGCAAGAAAAATGGCAAGTTGCAGGATCGTAGCGCCAAGAAAACTGAATGTCCCAACCAGCCCCTCGCCGATCACATCACCCAAAATGCCACCAGGACTTAACGGTAGTACCAGCTCGGGTTGCTGAACATGGAGTGTCGCAAGACCAGCACCGGCCCCCAGGGTCAACAGAAAACCCGTTATCCGAAGACCAAGGTGCCAGGCATCAAACGATTTTGATAATTGCTGACCACGGTACAGCAACCAACCACTGTAACCGAGCATGACCGGGAACAAATAGGCCATCAAGCCAAACAGGTATAGAAACACATCTGCAAACCATGCACCGGCAATGCCACCCAGGTTATGAATAACCGTATCGACCGTCGCCGTATGTGACCAGCCTGGGTCCGTGTTGCGGTAACTCAGAAGGCTGAGCAGCAAATATACACTGACCGCGGCAAAGACAAGGAGAGTACCCTCACGTAAGCCCCTGTGCAGGTGTGAGGTTGTCGGTGAGGTTGTTGTGTTTTTTCGTTTTGCCTGCGCCAATTGCCTAACCGTTTGCTCATGATAAACACCCAGAACTCAGCATTTGTAGCAGTGAGCCATGGTGTGATAATGATTGCCTAACTGTATCAAATATTAATAATTTCTGCGCGATTTCTTTGTCTATGAGTGGTCTAGATAATTGTACCTTTACCCCCCGTTTGGGTTTCCGTACCATAGGCGCCATAAACTGAACTTTTGACCCATTATCGCCTCAAACGCGATGACGAAAATACGGAATTTCATCTGGAGTAGATTTCATGAGCGAAGCACGACACTGCCCTTTAATTATTGTCGGTTCCGGCCCTGCCGGCTATTCAGCAGCCGTTTACGCTGCCCGCGCTAACCTGAATCCAGTCATGATCACAGGCCTGGAGCAAGGTGGTCAATTAATGACCACAACTGAAGTCGATAACTGGCCAGGCGACCAGGCAGGTGTCCAAGGTCCTGAACTCATGGATCGTATGCGCCAGCATGCCGAGCGCTTCGACACGGAAATCATCTTCGACTACATCAATAATGTCGATCTGCAGCAGCGCCCTTTCACGCTCAAAGGTGATTCAGGTGAATACACCTGTGATTCACTGATTATTGCCACAGGGGCATCTGCTCAGTACCTTGGTCTGGAATCAGAAGAAGCGTTCAAAGGACGGGGTGTATCGGCGTGTGCCACCTGTGACGGCTTTTTCTACAAGAACCAGAAAGTCGCGGTGATCGGTGGTGGTAACACCGCTGTCGAAGAAGCACTCTACCTGGCCAATATTGCCGAACATGTCACCATCGTACATCGCCGTGACAGTTTCCGTTCCGAGAAGATTCTTGCCGATCAGCTTATCGAAAAATCAAAAACAGGTAATGTCACGATTGAGTGGAACCACCAACTTGATGAAGTTCTGGGTGACGATGCTGGGGTGACTGGACTACGCCTGAAGAACGCTCAAGACGGGACGACCAAAGAAATTGATGTGCACGGTGTTTTCATTGCGATTGGCCATAAACCTAATACGTCTATCTTCGAAGGCCAGCTTGAGATGGAACATGGTTACCTGAAAGTACAAAGCGGAACACAGGGTAATGCCACCATGACAAGTGTCGAAGGTGTCTATGCAGCCGGTGATGTAGCTGACCATATTTATCGACAGGCGATCACCTCTGCCGGATCTGGCTGCATGGCTGCACTGGATGCCGAGCGCTACCTGGATAACCTGAACAAATAGCACCAACTAACCTGCGACCCGTTCAAATGGGCCGCAGGTTTTTTTCTTCAATATTTTCTGTTCGTGTATTCAATACTCACCCTTCTCTCACTTTCATCATTGGTCAAACACACGTTCGAATCATCAACTGCCTAATTCGACTCATGCAACAGAATATGGCTGTTTTTTTTCTGTGCTTGCGCGTTACAATGAGCGCATGCGCTGTACAAAAATACATACAAGCCTGGACGAAATATCGCCTGAGTCATGGCAGGCATTGAGTCACCGAGATAACCCTTTTATAGGTTATGACTTTTTATACGGCCTTGAGAAACATGACTGTCTCCAGCGATGGGGTTGGCTACCTCTTTATCTCTGTATATATGATGATGATATTCTCGTCGCGGCACTACCTATGTATCAAAAAGATAACTCCTACGGTGAGTTTGTCTTTGACTGGGCATGGGCCGATGCGTACGCCCGCAATGGTTTAAAGTACTATCCCAAACTCGTTGTCGCTGTCCCATATACGCCTGCAACAGGCCCGCGTATGCTGGTCCGAGATAGTCATAACAAGCAGCAACTGTATACCGACCTGATGAAGGCTGCATTACACTTCGCCAATGACATGGGTGTCTCATCGCTTCACTACCTCTTCACCCCTGAAGATGAAACAACTGTGCTGGAAAATTCTGGCCTATTACGGCGAACGGGTTTCCAGTTTCATTGGCATAATCATAATTATTCAGACTTTGATGATTTTCTTGGCAGTTTGTCATCCAAAAAACGTAAACAAATTCGTAAAGAACGACGCGATGTAAAAAATGCGGGTGTAGAAATAGAGCTCTTGCATGGCCATGAAACAACAAAACAACACTGGTCCACCTTTCATGCTTTTTATCGTTCCACCTTCGTACGCAAAAGTGGTTACGCCACACTGACACAGCCCTTCTTTGAATACCTCGCCGAGAAATACCCTGATCAAGTCATCCTGGTACTGGCACGCTTTGAAGGGGAATATATTGCCGGTACGTTTAATATCCATGGCGGCGGGACGTTATATGGTCGACACTGGGGATGCAGCAAGGATGTTTCAGGTTTGCACTTCGAACTTTGTTACTACCGGCTTATCGAATATTGTATCGATAATAAACTGGAACGATTCGAAGCCGGTGCACAAGGGGAACACAAACTAAGCCGTGGCTTTTTACCTTCAGCGACCTACTCCGCCCACTGGTTGGCTCACCCCGCCTTCACTGATGCCATTGCTGACTTCCTGCGTCAGGAACAGTCCGGTATTGAGAATTACATGGACGTCCTGGAAGAGCATTCTCCGTTTCGAAAAGCCGGTAATGAAGCATGAGTAATAATCATTCGATTCAGGATTTAGCATGGATCCCAGCTGGCGATCCTGTAGTGCCCTTCCCCGATCTTGATAGTGCCTTGCGCGATCCTGATGGCTTACTTGCGTTTGGTGGTGATCTATCCGTTAAACGTCTTTTGCTAGCCTATCGGCATGGGATATTCCCCTGGTACAGCCACGGTCAACCCATCATGTGGTGGTCACCCGATCCGCGTACAGTTTTATTTCCCGAACGGCTGAAGGTCTCTCGGAGTCTACGCAAAACACTGAACAAGAAACCTTTTGAAATCACCATTAATCGTGCTTTTAACGCGGTTATCACCGCCTGTGCAGAACCCCGCGGTGATGGTGAGGGTACCTGGATTACGACTGAAATGCAGATGGCCTACCATCAAATGCATGAACAGGGTCATGCACACTCAGTCGAGGCCTGGCTGGACGGTAAACTGGTCGGAGGCTTGTACGGGATAGCCATCGGCCAGGTGTTCTTTGGTGAATCGATGTTTACCCGTTGCAGTGATGCCTCCAAGGTTGCATTTGTATATGTTGTGAATTGGCTAAAATCACTTGGTTATAAACTTATTGACTGTCAGGTTGAGTCTAAGCACCTTGTCAGTCTCGGTGCCTGTAATATCCCACGTCATGAGTTCGCCAACCTGTTAAATGAGTATTGTGAAATCCCAATGGATAACGCACACTGGCACGAAACAAGCTTAGGGCTGGAGTAACCAATGGTCCATTTGGCGTATTAGTACCTACGATAAACAACAACATCTCCCGATGAGTACACCTCATCATAGTTATTCTCAAAAATGTCCTGGTTAGTTTTCTTAAACCATTCATTATTACCTGGTTCGCCATACCAAGGGCTACGGTGAGACACAACGATTTCAGGCTTTCTATCAAACCACCAGTCACTTTCTCCACGCTTTATAAAACTCAGTGCATCTTTATGTATTAGACCGTGGATGTCCAATATGGGGCGTTTTGAATAATAACCTATGTAACCAATCTCTGTGGCCGCCACTCTAGATGCCCGAGGCGTGTTGTTAGAAATCCAATGCGCAACGTTACGATAGTCACTTGCCAGCCTGTATTCTTTAATGGTCTTAAACGGGGACGTTGTTAACTTCATAAATATGGTCAAAATAAAGACAAACACTAATAACGTATTTTTTCCATATTTATGCAAGAAGTGCCCTTTACTCCAGACTTTAGCCGTCAGTAACTTTTCACTTAGAATTATTATCCCGAGTACCACAAGAATATCGAGTGCTAGTGCACCCGGTGCCAAGTACCACCAGTACCCAACAGGGGCTTTCATTATCGAGTATGCAGCTACCTGAATCACACCAAACATAATGATAGGAACAGCATAAAGATATCCAGTACGACATAGTGCAAGCATTTTCCATGCGCCTATTATCGACAGGCTATACGTAAGCAATTCATATGATGGCTGACGAAGGAAGAAAACCAGCCAATTGTACTCGTGCGAAAACCACGGTAAATCAGTTTGAACTGCTTTGATGCTAACAGTATGTGGCAACACGCTTCCGAACTGTGTTAGTGAGAAAACCACCCATGGAGATATGATAAACAACCCTATTATGATGCTTGATACGGGTACGCGCTTTTCGCGCTGCCATGTAAGAAATGCCACAACAAATAATAAAGCTGCGCCTTCAGGCCTAGCCAAAGCAGTCAGACCCGCAAGCACACCCATGAGCATATATTTTCTTTCATGGAAAGCGTAAGCTGTCCCTGCTATACACGCCAAAAACAGCGATGTTTCCATTCCAAAGGATTTGATCAATATACCGCTGGCTGAGGTAAGCAGTGAAATCAGCACCGCATTACCTCGGCCTAACCCTCTAAAACCTAAATACTGGAAAACGCTCAAGACTACTAGTGACAATATATAAACATTAATTATTGCTGACTCCATAGTCAGCCCGGCAAGTCGCAAAAGTAAAACAAACAGAGGGAATAACGGTGAAGTCAGCGGATTCACACCCGAGGTATCTGATGGGTTGTACACCCACCCTTCACCTGAGATGATATTTTCAACCACCCGCAAAAAAATATACGCATCATCTACTAGTGATAGTGAAAAGGCTGACTTGGCCGTAACAAAAAACAGGCACCAAAAAAGCCCCAACACCATAAACGCCCATAAGTCACTTCGGTTATACGCGTCTTTTTTTACATAAAAATTCATTACTAAAATGCCTTCTTAATTGCTCTGCAAAATAAATAGCACAATGTTATATGGAAGAATGAAACTCAAATATTCCAACGTAAAATGTGTTTCTGCATTTGTACCCGGTCGCACAATTTATGGGAATTAAAGATATAGCGATTGACCTAAATTTATTATTCGTCATTTTTATTAACGTCGAGCACACTCTATGCCTTGCCTCCGGTTCCGCAGGCACTCAGTTAATCGTGGTTAGATGAATTCTATCACTGTTTACATGTCTTCAGTTTCGTTGATTAAAGAATTGTTTTTATGTGGTCAGGCACATCTGTCTTGGCCAGAAATGTACGCAACAGCAAGGTGAATATTGTGAAAAACCCATAAATCACGCACACTATGCTCAGGCCACCTTGGAAACGGAGTGATAGATGGGCACCCTGCATCCTGAATCGCTGGATTTTTATCTGACGCCCGAACATGAATGCAGTTATCTGCCAGAACGGCAGGCCATGACGCTATTCGCCGATCCGTCTATAAACATTTCTACAGAACTCTACAGTAAGCTCATTGTTTCAGGCTTTCGCCGTAGTGGCACACATGTTTATCGGCCACGCTGCCCGATGTGTGATGCCTGTATCCCGATACGCTTACCCGTGGATGCCTTCACGCCATCACGCAGTCAACGACGGCTTTGGAAGCGCAATCAAGATATCAGCATCCACATCACTCCAAATGAGTATTCCCATGAGCATTTCCTGCTCTATCAACGCTATATCCGTCAACGTCATGCCGGTGGCGGTATGGATAACCCTGATCCTGAAAAATACAGTGAGTTCCTGATCAACCCCTACATTGATGCTTCTTTTGTGGAATTCCGGTTAGAGGGTAAACTGCTTGGCGTTGCGATTGTTGACCGACTGGTCAATGCGCTTTCAGCCGTTTATACCTTCTTTGATCCCTCTGAAAAATCCCGCGGGCTCGGAATCCTGGCCATCCTTTGGCAGATTAACGAGGCGAAACGACTAAATCTTGACCACCTTTACCTGGGTTACTGGATAAAATCGTGTCAAAAAATGGACTATAAGGGAAAGTTTCGTCCGCTTGAAACCCTTCGTGAAGGTTATTGGCACTTACACGATAAATAATTATCTATTACTTTCAACTGGTTAACATTTGTTAACAATCGTTACCCTAAACTGGATCAGCCTTTGCACCGTTATAGTCAGTAGCAATCAGACATTTTCGATGTTTTGCAGAGGAGGTGACCATGTTGAGCTTTATCTACCAGATTATGAGAGAGTTTGAAGTGGAACACGGCATGAAAGCGAATGTCCTGTATATCAACAACGAGCAATTTGATCGTCTGCGTCACGATTTTTCTGAACCTGACAATATCGATGCAATTATTGAACGCCTTGATATGGAACTGGTTATCGATAAAGGTACCTTGCACCCACACCTGTCGCACCATAGTACATCGTACCGGCAAGTCGCTTCATTTTGAGGACTTTGTGCCCATATGCAATGATTCTGGCAATTTAAGCCGTTTTTCATTGAAACTACCGTCCAGTTAAGGCATTATTCGCGCCGTTAATAGACATTAAATGGCGGCCAAATCGGCCCACTGAACGGTAAATATGGCTAAAGAAGAAGCAATTGAAATGGAAGGCACCGTTATAGAAACGTTGCCGAATACGATGTTCCGCGTTGAACTTGAAAATGGTCACGTCGTGACTGCACATATTTCTGGCAAAATGCGCAAGCACTACATCCGTATCCTGACAGGCGATAAAGTTACCGTCGCCCTGACACCTTACGATCTGAGCAAGGGCCGCATTACCTACCGCGCTCGCTAATCCTAACCGCAGGTTAATGAACCGTCTCGGCGCGTTCATCCTCGGTCAGTATATCCAGCACCAGTCCATCCGCATTCGTACTGATACGTACATGTCCACCGTGTACCAGTTGACCAAACAATAGTTCTTCTGCAAGGGGCTTTTTAATCTGATCTTGGATCAGGCGTGCCATAGGCCTGGCACCCATTTTTTCATCAAAGCCGTTTTCTGCAAGCCAATCCTGGGCGGCAGTATCCAGTTCCAGCGTGACATGCTTGTCCTGCAACTGTGCTTCGAGTTCGAAAATGAACTTGTTGACGACATGTTCAATCGTGCCCTTATCGAGTGACTCAAACCAGATAACACTATCGAGCCGGTTGCGGAACTCTGGGGTGAAGGTGCGGTTTATGACCTCGAGGTTATCCTTACTGTGATCCTGCTGGGTAAAGCCAACACTGGGTCGACTCATATGCTCGGCCCCCGCATTGGTCGTCATCACGATAATCACATTTCTAAAATCAGTTTTACGGCCGTTGTTATCCGTCAATGTACCATGGTCCATCACCTGTAATAACAGGTTAAAGACATCCGGGTGCGCCTTCTCGATTTCATCGAGCAGCAACACGGCATGGGGCTGTTTGTTTACGGCCTCTGTGAGAAGCCCACCCTGGTCAAACCCTACATATCCCGGCGGTGCCCCAATCAACCTTGAAACGGTATGGCGCTCCATGTATTCCGACATATCAAAACGAATCAATTCAACATCCATGATCCGGGCGAGCTGGCGTGTCACTTCAGTCTTACCCACCCCTGTAGGGCCGGCAAACAAAAAGGCACCAATGGGTCGATTATCAGTACCAAGACCCGAGCGTGACATCTTGATTGCTGTCGACAGGGTATCAATGGCCTTGTTTTGGCCATAGATCACCATCTTCAAATCCTGATCCAGCTTCTTCAGCATATCCTTGTCAGAAGTTGACACTTTCTTCGGTGGGATACGTGCGATTTTTGCAATGATCCCTTCAATGTCATTCACACCAATTGTTTTCTTGCGCTTGGATGCGGGTTGCAGGCGTTGGTAAGCACCGGCTTCATCAATCACGTCGATCGCCTTATCAGGCAAGTGACGATCATTGATATAGCGCTCGGACAATTCAGCCGCACTGCGCATGGCCTGACGTGTATAACGAATTTCGTGGAATTCTTCGAAACGGGATTTCAGTCCCATCAAAATCTGAACCGTTTCATCCACTGTGGGTTCATTGATATCGATCTTCTGGAAGCGTCGCGCCAAGGCACGATCCTTTTCAAAAATACCGCGATATTCCTGGTAAGTCGTTGACCCCATACACTTGAGTTCACCCGATGCCAGCATAGGTTTAATCAGGTTTGAGGCATCCATCACGCCGCCCGACGCAGCACCCGCTCCGATAATCGTGTGGATCTCATCAATAAACAGGATTGCCCTGGGTTGTTTCTTGAGCTGGGCAAGAATACCTTTCAAACGTTTTTCGAAATCACCACGGTATTTTGTACCGGCAACGAGTGCCCCCATATCCAGCGCATAAATCACGCTTTCGCTGAGCACTTCAGGCACCTCACCATCAACAATCATGCGTGCCAGACCTTCAGCAATCGCGGTTTTACCGACACCGGCTTCACCGACGAATAATGGGTTGTTCTTCCTGCGGCGGCAGAGGATCTGAACGGTACGTTGAATCTCCTGGGCACGACCAATCAATGGATCAATCTTACCCTGCTCGGCCTGCTCGTTAAGATTTACCGCATAGTTCTCCAACGGTGACTTGGTTTGAGGCTCACTGCTCTCTTCATCTAACTCAATGCCGGCCTCTTCCTCTTCATTATCATCATGGATCTTCGAGATACCATGTGAAATGTAATTGACGACATCAAGACGTGTCACACCCAGTTTATTAAGGAAATACACCGACTGTGAATCTGGCTCACTAAAGATAGCCACCAGCACATTGGCACCGGTTACTTCCTGTTTACCTGAAGACTGGACATGAAATACCGCACGCTGCATCACGCGTTGAAAACCGAGTGTCGGCTGTGTTTCACGCTCATCCTGCCCCGAGATAAGCGGTGTTGTCTCATCAAGAAACCGGTTCAAATCCTGTTTCAGCTGTGGAATATCGGCGCCACAGGCATGCAGTACACTCGCGGCATCGGGGTTATCCAGAAGCGCCAGTAGCAGATGCTCAACAGTCATAAACTCGTGACGTTTATCACGTGTCTCCTTGTAGGCGACGTTGAGTGTAAATTCGAGTTCCTTGCTTAACATAGTGACTACCTCTTTCTCAGGCCTTTTGGCCTTACGCCTCTTCCATGACGCACTTCAATGGATGCTGGTTTTCACGTGCATAGGTGTTGACCAACTCCACCTTGGTTTCTGCTATATCCCGGGTAAATACCCCGCAGACACCCATACCTTTTGTATGCACATGTAACATGACATGGGTCGCTTTCTCCCTGTCCATATTAAAAAAATCTTCCAGTATATGGACGACAAACTCCATCGGCGTGTAATCGTCATTGAGTATCAGCACCTTATACTGAGGCGGCCGCTTTAACTTCGGCTTGGCTTCCTGAAGCGCTAAGCCATCATCATGCTGATTATCGTCGTTTTCTTCACTCATATTACATATATCTTACTTGAAGTATTACCCAAAAGGACGCCGTCCGCCATATTCTCGCTCCCACAGTGCTGACTGGCAAGTCAGTTCTGCTTATCCAACTATAGAGCGGTAAACAGCTGTATACACACACTTTTTACTGCAGTTTCAGTGGTTGACTATTCCAGTCGGGTTAGTTAATAGTTGAATTGGGGGTCGTCCCTGCTTTCATCAAGCTATATGGGGACGCTAAGTGTTTTCTACAACATGAGGTTACGCATCATGGCTAACGGTACTGTTAAGTGGTTCAACAACAGCAAAGGTTACGGCTTTATCTCTGACGACATTGAACACAAGGATATTTTTGCGCATTTCTCCAGCGTCGAAATGGATGGCTACAAAACGCTCAAACGTGGGCAACGTGTTGAATTTGAACTCATCGATGGTCCTAAAGGGCTTCAGGCTCAACATATACGTCCAGGTAGTGAAGAAAATACCTCAGACACGCTTCACTAAACGGCTATAAACCGCTGGCATCATCGTGATGCCACTCATCGTATCCTGCTACACTCGTGGATGGCGCTACAAAACCATCCATAGGGGTAATGCTGTGCAGCACCAGGTGCTATCTCACGGTATACTTCGCTGTATTCATGCAATCAGCGCTTCTAATCATGTCAGGCAAAACTCAATACACGGATATTACCCCTTTTACGACCCAGGACAGCTCACAGATCCGGGAGCTAATGCATCCACAACAGCATTGCCAACAACACGGCATCACTAAGCAGAGCCTCGCAGAAGCGCGCGTCGCCCCAGCAAATAGCACACTCCTCCACCTACATCGAAGCAGTGAAGAGCTCTATCATATTACCAATGGTGAAGGACTTATGACGCTCGGCGATGAACAGTTCATGGTTATGCGAGGCGATACGGTTTGTATTCCGCCCGGTACAGCGCATTGTATTACCAACACGGGAGATAAGGATCTGGTTATCCTGTGCTGCTGCACGCCGGCTTACAGTGATAGCGATACCCAGTTGCTGTGAGTCGACTAATTGCATTTAACAAGCCTTACGGGGTATTGAGCCAGTTCACCGATGCTGAGAATCGGGAAACGCTGGCAGACTACATTGAGATTCCAGGCATCTACCCGGCTGGACGGCTTGACCGTGACAGCGAGGGCCTATTGCTGCTCACTGACGATGGTCGCCTGCAACAGCGCATCTCTGATCCAAAATTTAAAAAGTGGAAGACCTACCACGTTGAGATCGAAAAGGTCCCGGACAAACACGCCTTACAGCGGCTACAACAAGGTGTAACGCTTAAAGACGGCATAACCAAACCCGCCCGTGTAAAATTAATAGACGCCCCGAAACTCTGGCCACGTAATCCGCCTGTTCGGTTTCGCAAAAACATCCCGACTGCATGGCTGGAGCTGTCTATCAGCGAGGGGCGCAACCGCCAAGTCCGCCGAATGACCGCGGCTGTCGGTTACCCGACTTTACGCCTTGTCCGCGTACAAATTGATGACTGGAAACTGGGTGACCTGCAACCCGGCCAGTGGCAAGATATAAAATTAAATTCCCGGAAATAATCAAATGATCTGGACACCCCATCTAACTGTCGCCGCTGTGATTGAACGAGATGGCCATTTTTTAATGGTAGAGGAAGAATCCGATGGTCAGAAAGTATTCAACCAGCCTGCCGGTCATGTTGAGAAAAACGAATACATTCCTGATGCTGTTATACGTGAAACACTGGAAGAAACCGCCTGGCAATTTAAACCCGAATTTATAACCGGCATCTATCAATGGCGAAAACCGAATACCGGCCCAAGTTTTTTACGTGTGTGTTTTGCTGGCTACGTGACTAACCATAACCCTGAACTCGAACTGGATGAGGGTATACTTGCTGCCAAATGGTTAAGCTATGATGAACTTTGCGCATTACCCGAAACACATTTACGAAGTCCAATGGTCCTGCGCTGTATCGAAGATTATTTGTCAGGAAACCATTACTCCATGGATATGCTTCATGAAATGGAAAATCATTAGTCTTCTCCTGGCGATGCTCGTATTTACAAGCAGTGCGCGCCTGGCGACTCCTGATACATTCACACGTGACGATCTCATCATCCCACCTTCCCCAGAAAGGTTTACGATTTGTTACAATGGCTCCTGTGACGAAATTGCTGAAGTCCACCTCAGTAAAAAACAATGGCAAAGTATTGAGTCTATTTTCAGGATTAACAACAATGCCGAACAAGAACGTGAAAACATTCGCCGCGCAATTGCGCAAATGGAAACGATTGTTGGAAAGAAAACCGGCACGCATGTCGATAAGGCCGGTGTATTTGACCATCTTGGCGAACATGGCCAGCTCGATTGCATTGATGAATCCACGAATACGAGTTTTTACCTGACAATGATGATTAATGATGGACTGATCCGCTGGCATAGTGTTGAGGATCGCGAGACAAGGGGCTATTTTTTATTCGGTTGGCCACATACGACTGCCGTTATCCGCGAAACTGCTAGCCAGCAACAATACGCGGTGGATGCCTGGTTCCTGGATAATGGTGAACCTCCCTACATATTGCCCCTGGAAAAATGGGATAACGGCTGGAAACCAGAAAACTTCCAATGAATGACGTTAGAAAAAAAATCATGATCGGCATGTCTGGTGGTGTCGACTCGTCTGTTGCAGCCCTGCTGTTACTCGAACAAGGTTATGAAGTCGAAGGCTTGTTCATGAAAAACTGGGAAGAAGACGATGATGAGAAATACTGTACCGCAGCCGAAGATCTAAAAGATGCACAATCTGTCAGTGACCAACTCAGCATCCCGCTTCACACCGTCAATTTTTCAACTGAATACTGGGACCGTGTATTCGAATATTTTCTTACTGAATACAAAGCCGGACGCACACCCAACCCTGATGTTTTGTGTAATCGTGAAATTAAATTCCGCGCTTTTCTTGAACATGCCCAATCTCTCGGTGCAGAGGCCATTGCCACCGGTCATTACGCAGGTATTGATTTTATCGATAATGAATACCAGTTACTGCGCGGCAAAGATAACAGTAAAGACCAAAGTTATTTCCTCTATATGCTCGGTCAAAAACAACTTTCACAATCCATGTTCCCACTTGGTGAAATAGAAAAAAACCGGGTGCGAGACATCGCTGAACAAAACCACTTTATCAACAGCCGTAAAAAGGACAGCACCGGTATTTGTTTTATTGGCGAGCGTAAATTTTCTGACTTTTTATCTCGCTTTCTGCCGGCTCAACCCGGTGATATCCGGTCCGAAAATGGCTCACTCCTTGGGCAACATAGTGGTTTGATGTACTACACCATTGGCCAACGTCAAGGGCTCGGCATTGGCGGACGTAATGATGCCAGTCCTGAGCCATGGTTTGTGGCCGATAAGGATCTTGATTCGAACACCCTCATCGTTGTCCAGGGCGGTAACCATCCATTACTACTGAAACAAAACCTGCTAGCCGATGATATACATTGGGTTGCCGGTCATGCGCCAACGGCCTTGCAACAAGGCAAGCTGGTTTGTACGGCGAAAACGCGCTACCGACAACCTGACCAGGCTTGCACTGTATACATGGAAAATGACACGGCCTTACGTGTTGAATTTGATGAGCCACAGCGTGCCATTACACCGGGGCAATCATTGGTGCTCTACTCAGATCAATGCTGTCTTGGTGGCGCCATTATTAAAAAAGGGTTTAATTAATTTATGTCTGATTCGTATCGTGAACGTGTACTGGCATTTGCCGGCATCCTACAGGCCTGTCATTGTGTACAACAAATAGCGCGTACCGGGATGACCGATACTGATGCCATGACCACCAGTATTAACAGTATCTTCATCATCGATGCTGATCGCACACAAGATATCTATTCTCAGGGTGATCGGTTACGTAGCGGCATCCAGTATGGTATCGAAACCTTATCCAATCGCCGTGACGACTCAACGATTGAAACCATGAAATATGTAATTTCTGTGATTCAACTTGAACGTACGCTTAACAAGCATTCAGACGCACTTGAACAACTCGGCACGGGAATCGAAAAGGTTCGTGGTCAAACAGAACACTTTGCCACCATGCACACCAACATCATGGCTTCACTTGCTGATCTGTATAGCAATACGCTAAGTAACCTCAAGCCCCGCATTATGGTGAGTGGCGAACCGACCCTCCTTGATAACACCGACAACGTTAATAAAATACGCGCCCTACTGCTCGCCGCGGTACGTTCGGCCGTTTTATGGCGTCAACTGGGCGGCACGAGACTTCAGTTATTGTTTTCAAGAAAGCGCTATCTCGCTGAAATGAAGGGTCTTTTGTCGTCTAATACACATTAGAACCAAGGTATTATTAAAATACTTTATCTATGGGCATTGAGCCTTGCAACGTTTTTCCATGGGAGTAGTCTAAACTTATACACATAGTTGTATTACGAAGTTCTCTGCACTTGTATTCACGCTATAGAGGAGGACGTATCATGAGACGTTTATATTTTATTGCTCCAAATATCGATAGTGCGAAGAAAATTCTTGATGACCTACTACTCGCACGTGTTGATGACCATCACATCCATATCGTCGGCAAAGATGAAGCGGCGTTGATCAGGGCTCACTTACCCGCTGCTAGCCTGCTGGAAAAATCTGACATTGTGCCTGCATTTGAACGCGGACTCGTCGTCGGTTTTGCGACTGGGCTTACGTTAAGTCTGCTTGCGTTCCTGTTCCCTCCCGTGGAATTTTCAATAGGCGGTGGGGCTCTACTTGGGATAACGCTATTCGGTGCGGGCTTCGGTGCCTGGATCTCGAGCATGATCGGTGTATCTCTTCACAATTCGCATTTAAAGAATTTTGAAGAGGCTATCGAAAGTGGCGAACTTTTGTTTATCGTCGATGTTCCGAAGAAACGTATGGCAGAAATTCGTGCACTGATGAAGAGTCATCATCCAGAAGCAGAAAACAAAGGTAGCGATCCAACGATACCTGCGTTTCCTTAACTAAGGAGCGGTGTCACGTCATTGCAAGCCTGTAACAGGCTCGCAATGACGTGATCGTTCTTTTACGAGTTAACGACGATAGGGCCAAGTCCATCGGCAACCGACTTGTACTCTTCCAACTCATGAAAGTTCAGGTAACGGTAAATCTCATCACCCAGCGGCTGCAAGCCCTTCATATGTTCCATGTACTCTTCGACAGTCGGTAATTTCGCCAGCGCAGCAGTAACCGCAGCGAGCTCTGCAGAGCCCAGGTACACCTGCGAATCTTTGCCCATGCGATTCGGGAAGTTGCGTGTCGACGTTGATACGACAGTTGCACCATCAGCAACACGTGCCTGGTTCCCCATACACAAGGAACAACCTGGCACCTCCGTTCGCGCACCGGCCTTACCGAAAATTGAGTAGTAACCTTCTTCCGTTAGCTGGTGCTCATCCATACGAGTGGGTGGAACAATCCATAAACGCACAGGTACATTCGTTATACTTTCAAGCACTTTACCTGCTGCACGGTAATGACCAATGTTCGTCATGCATGAACCGATAAAGACTTCGTCGACACTGTCGCCGGCGACCTCGCTGAGCAGTTTCACATCATCCGGATCATTCGGGCAGGCAACAATCGGCTCCTTGATTTCGTCAAGATCAATTTCAATAACCTCTGCGTACTCGGCATCTGCGTCGGCCTGCATGAGTTCTGGGTTATCGAGCCATTCCTGCATGGCTTCAATACGCCGTGACAAGGTTCGCTCATCACCATAACCATTGGCAATCATCCACTTCAGCAGCGTAACGTTTGATTCCAGGTACTCGGCAACAGGTTCTTTATTCAGGTGTACCGTACAACCTGCGGCTGAACGTTCTGCCGACGCATCAGACAGTTCAAATGCCTGTTCGACCTTAAGATCAGGCAAGCCTTCGATTTCGAGAATACGTCCTGAGAAGATGTTCTTCTTATTTTGTTTCTCTACTGTAAGCAGGCCTTTTTGAATGGCTACATACGGGATTGCATTTACAAGGTCACGCAACGTAACACCTGGCTGCATTTCACCCTTAAAACGTACCAGCACAGACTCAGGCATATCGAGTGGCATCACACCAAGCGCGGCGGCAAAGGCCACCAGGCCTGAACCTGCTGGGAAACTAATACCAAGTGGGAAGCGTGTATGCGAGTCACCACCTGTACCGACGGTGTCTGGCATAATCATGCGGTTCAGCCATGAATGGATGACGCCATCCCCCGGACGCAAGGAAACACCACCACGAGTCTGGATAAACTCAGGCAGCTGATGCTGCAATGTGATGTCGACAGGTTTCGGATATGCAGCGGTATGACAGAAACTCTGCATAACCAAATCTGCAGAGAACCCGAGACAAGCCAGTTCTTTCAATTCGTCACGCGTCATTGCGCCAGTGGTATCTTGAGAACCAACTGTTGCCATACGCGGTTCGCAATATGTACCCGGACGGACACCGTCAACGCCACAGGCCTTACCCACCATCTTTTGCGCCAGCGTGTAACCCTTACCTGTATCTTCCGGTGCAACCGGCCGGGTAAAGACATCTGAACCAGGCAGGCCAAGTGCTTCGCGCGTTTTGTCTGTCAATGAACGGCCGATAATAAGCGGAATACGACCACCAGCCTGAACTTCATCGGCCATTGTTGATGGCTGTAGATTGAAGGTGGTCAGCACTTCCCCTGTTTCACTATGGATCTCACCCTTGAACGGGTAGATCGTAATGACGTCACCGGTTTGCATAGCCGTCACATCACATTCGATCGGCAACGCCCCGGAATCTTCAGCTGTGTTAAAGAAAATCGGCGCAATATTGCCGCCAAGTACCACACCGCCCTGGCGTTTGTTCGGAACATAGGGAATATCCGTTCCCATGTGCCAGAGTACGGAGTTGATGGCAGACTTACGTGATGAACCGGTACCGACCACATCACCAACATACGCCAGCGGGTGACCCTTTTCCTTCAACTCATCCACGATAGACAGTGCATTTGGCATTTTATTAATAAGCATCGCCTTGGCATGCAGGGGAATATCCGGGCGACTCCAGGCCTCGGAGGCAGGCGACAGGTCATCCGTATTGGTTTCCCCTTCAACCTTGAAAACGGTCACTGTGATTGACTCTGCAAGTGGTTCGCGACCGGTAAACCAGTCAGCATTTGCCCACGCGTCAATGATCTGTTTGGCAAATTCATTGCTATCTGCCTTGGCCGCGACATCGTGATAGGCATCGAAGACCAACAGCGTTTTTGACAGCGCCTCGACTGCAATTGGCGCTAAATCTGCATTATCGAGTAAACCAACCAACGGCTCGATGTTGTAGCCCCCCAACATTGTGCCAAGTAACTCCGTGGCACGTGCTGGCGTGATCAATGGACATTCCGTCTCACCTTTCGCTACAGCGGCCAGAAAACCGGCCTTTACATAGGCGGCCTGATCAACACCCGGAGGAACACGGTGAACCAGCAGTTCCACCACAGCCTCTTCTTCACCTGCAGGCGGGTTTTTCAGTAATTCAACCAGTTCAGCCGTTTGCTGGGCATCCAGTGCCAGGGGTGGCAGACCTTGTTCAGCACGTTCGCTGACATGTTGGCGGTAAGACTCAAGCACGTTTACTACTCCTTCGGGCCTTCAAGAGGCAATCAGTTCGTACACCCAGGCCAAAATCACTCTAGAACTGCCCGGGTGTTGATAAGGGACGTTATTTTACCGCCTCAGGCGCCTACGTACACCCTGCATATTAGGTATAGAGATATATCCTATTAAATAAACAAATAGTTAGGCATTAAAAATAATAATTTGCATTATCTAGTTATTCTAACTATATAGAATATATTGCTATTTTATTTTTAGAGTCATGCCTATTCACGTGAACACCATCACGGAATATTTGGATAGAAAATGACCAAATAACAAACGAAATGAGGTCTGAGATTGAGCATGGATACAACTGTTGCGATTATTTTGAGTGTTCTTGTCATGGGTGGCGGAAATGATGATTCATCTAAATCAGTTACTTATGAAAAACCACCCATTGAACAACACCTTATTCACGCCTCTTCTAACGTACCCGCAAAATTACAACAGACACGCAAACGCATTGCTCTTACGAACCAGTGGTTAAAAAACAACCAATTAAAGCGTAAACAACTGGCCTACGCACGAATAAAGCCCAGTAAAATGCATGTCGCCCAGGCAATCAAACGTTCCTGTTCTCCTGACTGGAAACGAACATAACAATAAAGCAGTATAAGGCCCCATTGAGCCCCGCATGCGGGGCTTTTTCTTGACTTGAGCGTGCCGCAGATGCGTATTTTATGGCACAATCTGCGCCCGGATACATTTTTGACAATCACTCACGGAAAACACACATGCAACTTTCCTCACTCACAGCAGTTTCACCGATAGACGGTCGCTATGGCAGCAAAACCAGTGCCCTGCGCAGTATTTGTAGCGAATATGGACTGATCAGACACCGTGTACTCGTAGAAGTCCACTGGTTGCAAGCACTCGCTGCCCAATCTGATATCGCTGAAGTCGCCAGTTTGTCAGCCGAAGCCAATGCTGCACTGGATGCCATTGTCGACCAATTTAGTGAAGAAGATGCCCAGCGAGTAAAAGATATCGAGCGCACCACTAACCATGACGTGAAAGCGGTCGAGTATTTTCTCAAAGAAAAGATTGCTGACAATGCCGAACTGAATGCGGTAAATGAATTTCTGCACTTTGCCTGTACTTCAGAAGACATCAATAACCTCTCTCACGGCCTTATGCTTGGAGCTGCCCGTGACGAAGTGTTATTACCGATCATGGATGAATTGATAAATGCCATCCGAGACCTGGCCATTGAGCACGCCGAACAGCCCATGCTGTGCCGCACCCACGGCCAACCTGCCTCCCCCTCAACACTGGGTAAGGAAATGGCCAACGTGGTTGCCCGCCTTTCACGCCAACGCGAACAGCTTTCCAGTGTGCCATTGCTCGGTAAAATCAACGGCGCCGTTGGGAATTACAACGCCCACCTGAGTGCCTATCCCGATGTGGACTGGCCGGCCTTTGCACAGCAGTTTGTGGAGGGCATCGGTCTGACCTGGAACCCATACACCACACAGATTGAGCCGCATGACTATGTGGCCGAGTATTTTGATGCCCTGGCCCGTTTTAACACCATCGTGCTCGATTTTGATCGTGATATCTGGAGCTATATCGCGATTGGTTACTTCAAGCAAAAGACCATTGCAGGCGAAGTCGGCTCCTCAACCATGCCACATAAGGTCAACCCGATTGACTTTGAAAACTCTGAAGGCAACATTGGTATCGCCAACGCCATTCTGGGCCACCTTGCCACCAAGCTGCCGGTCTCTCGCTGGCAACGCGATCTGACAGACTCAACAGTGCTTCGCAATCTTGGTGTGGGTATCGCCCATGCCCTGATCGCCTTCCAGTCAACACTCAAAGGTATCAGCAAGCTTGCCGTGTCAGCCGAGACTATTAATGCAGATCTCGATGCCAACTGGGAAGTCCTTGCCGAGCCCATCCAGACCGTGATGCGCCGCTATGGTATTGAAAAACCCTATGAAAAGCTCAAGGAATTAACGCGAGGCAAACGCATCGACAGCCCCTCATTGCATGCCTTTATTGATACCCTTGCGATCCCCGATGATGAAAAGGCACGCCTGAAAACACTCAGCCCGGCCAGTTACATCGGAAATGCAACTCAACAGGCAAAGGATATTTAACGCGAGTCAATGCTAGGATTTGTGAAACAGAGCACAGAGTTCACCGGCCTGTTCCGGGATAGTAGCACTCAGGCAGCAGCCGATGTGTGATCCCTTCCTACCCCCACATGTCATGCATCAACTTGCTACCCACAAAACCCGGACTGCAACCCCCACCCCTGCAGTCCGGGTTTATTTTTTAGCTATATTGCCCCGGGTTTTCTGTAATGATTAATACCCTGAACTTGCCGACAGGTATCACACCCGAAATCTTTTTACGTGACTACTGGCAACAGAAACCGTTGTATATCCCA
>Ga0316207_10001743_pt1 | contig 25125 bp, 24 predicted proteins | sample 6weekpyrite_MG_FD_204943 | JGI IMG/M metagenome (GOLD analysis project Ga0316207, IMG submission 204943) | Microbial mat bacterial communities from mineral coupon in-situ incubated in ocean water Damariscotta River, Maine, United States -... | ecosystem: Environmental > Aquatic > Marine >... | reverse complement strand
CCATGGCCTCTAACAGAGCAGACTGAACTTTGGGCGGCGCGCGGTTTATTTCATCAGCTAAAACGATTTCGTGAAAGAGTGGGCCTTTCACAAATTTAAATTCGTGTGCTTCCGGATCAAAAATATCAATACCGGTGACATCACCCGGCATTAAGTCAGGGGTAAACTGAATGCGTTGAAACTCGGCGTGTACACCCGTCGCTAAAGTATTTATTGCCGTTGTTTTTGCTAAACCGGGCGCACCTTCAAGTAAGATATGTCCGCCGGTTAAGAGGCTGACCAGCAAACGATCAAGTAAACTCTTTTGACCAATGATGATTTGTTCAAGATGTGTTCTGAGTTTAAGGAATTCAGTTTGTGTTTGCATAGTATTAATGATGCTTTAAGTTAACAGGTTGTCTAAAATATTTTCATATACATCAGATAAAACCTCTAAGTCATCAACGGCCACGCATTCATTGACCTGATGGATAGTGGCATTTAATGGTCCAAGTTCAACCACTTGCGCGCCGGTTGGCGCGATAAAGCGGCCATCAGATGTGCCGCCTGCTGTAGAAAGTTCGGAGTCATAGCCGCAGGTGTTTTTAATTGCTTTGAGCGTTGCATCAACCAGGTCGCCGCGTTCAGTTAAAAATGCCTGACCCGACAAAGCCCAATTAATGTCATAATCAACTTTATGTTCGTCTAATATCGCTTCAACACGTTGTCGAATTTGTGTATCTGTTATTGCAGTAGAAAAACGAAAATTAAATATAACTTTACACTCTCCAGGAATCACATTGGTCGCACCGGTGCCTGAATTTATATTACTGACCTGAAAAGTTGTGGGTGGGAAATATTCATTACCTTGATCCCATTCGGTCTCTGTCAGGATTTTTAATACCGGCGCAAATTCATGGATCGGGTTTTTCGCTAAATGAGGATAGGCGACATGACCTTGTTTTCCTTTGACCGTTAAAGTACAGCCAATAGAACCACGACGACCATTTTTAATCACATCGCAGACTTTGTTGGTGCTTGATGGTTCGCCGACCAGGCACCAGTTAATTTTTTCGTTACGAGCTTCTAAAGTTTCAATCACTTTAACGGTGCCATCATGTGCCGGGCCTTCTTCATCACTGGTAATTAAAAAAGCGATACTGCCCTTATGATTCGGGTTTTCTTTAATGAAGCGTTCGCACGCGGTCACCATGCAGGCAATCGAACTTTTCATATCTGCAGTGCCACGGCCATATAACATGCCGTCGTCTATTGTGGGTTCAAAAGGAGGAAACTTCCAGTTTTCTTCCGGGCCGGTTGGCACAACATCAGTATGACCGGCGAAGGCAAATAAAGGCGCTTCTGTGCCACGTCTTGCCCAAAGGTTATCTGTTTCGCCAAAGCGTAAATTTTCGATATTAAAACCAATGTTCTTTAATCGCTCTGCTAACATTGCCTGGCAACCTTCATCGTTAGGTGTTACTGATGAGCGAGAAATTAAATCTTTGGTAAGTTCGAGTGTAACCGACATGGTAGTCCTTATTTAATGGTCATTTTAGGTGTATATAAAAGCAGTTATTACTGACAATACTTTGTATTCGTTATAGTTTAACTATACTATCACTTAAATTGCTTTGTGCTAATAGCTGACTAAGGAGATTAAGCGGATGTTGAAATTTGCACTTTTGGCTGTTGTGTTTTCATCACTCTTTTCATGTGCTTCTACGAATGAGATGGATGGCTTAGATAAGTCAACGCGTTCTTATGAGCGGGCGATTCGCTGGGGTGAGTTTGCCAGGGCAAAAGCTTTTCATAAAAGTGACCCGGTACTAGAGGATATTGAACGCCGTCGCTTAAAATTTTATCGTGTAACGGCCTATAACACGCTGAGTAACCAGACTCCTGATATTAATAATTCATATGTGCTTGTTGAAGTGAAATATTACAAAAATGATCGGCCGGTGATTAAAACCGTCACGATAAAACAGCATTGGAAAAGAGAGGAAAAAACGGGAATTTGGTATTTAGACACACCGTTTCCTAGATTTAAGTAGTTTTTATTTATCTGTTTAGCTTACAACTCATTCACAACAGCATGAATAACATAGTCACTTTCAAAATAAACCGTAAATAGATCGTATTGCCAGCTGGAAATCGGTGGATTACCAACAGGGGCAGTACGTTTTATTGGCTGGCCAAACTGTTTTTGAACGGCTTCTTTTCCCATTCCCCGGCCAGGCAACATCACTGTGTAAGCTTCTTTTTTACCACCATCGGGAGTACTAATGAGCTCTGCCGAGACATTTGCAGATAACCCAACTAAAAGTAGTCCTGTTGCAGCAATGTAGCTTAACTTTGACATCGAAAACTCCGAAAATGGCTCCAAAATACGATTAAACTATAACCTATCAATAGCTTACAGGCAAAAACGAAGTCTTATTATGCGACTTTTAAATGAAATAGTGTGAGCCAGGTTTTAATCTGGAACCCGGTGTTTAACATTTATTGCTGGTTAAAATCTGCACAAAAAAATGAATGCTATCAATAGTATGCCTATAAGGTGTTTTCAGTTAATATTTGCCCCATGTTTAATCCTGTAGAACTCTTTATCGGCCTGCGCTATACCCGCGCTAAACGTCGTAATCATTTTATTTCTTTTATCTCGCTGTCTTCGATGATGGGGATTGCCTTGGGGGTAACCGCGCTCATTACGGTATTGTCCGTTATGAATGGCTTTGAAAAAGAAGTCCGCGGTGGCATTCTTAATATGGTGTCGCACTTAACCGTGACCGATTTTGAGGGCAAACTGAAAAACTGGCCTGCAGTCGTTGAAAAGACCAAAACACATAAAAATGTCATTGCCGCTGCTCCTTATATTGAAGCACAAGGCATGATGATGAACGGAAGCAGTATGAATGGCACCTTGATTCGGGGTATTTTGCCAGGGCAAGAACCCAGCGTGTCTAATATCTTCTCTAAAATGAAAGAGGGACGATATTCCGATCTTAAAGCGGGTAAATTCGGTGTTATTTTAGGACAAGATCTCGCGCGTATTTTAGGTGTTCATGTTGGCGATAAAGTCACGATGGTCACTCCAACTGCCAATGTCACCCCGGCAGGAGTCGCGCCGCGTTTAAAACGCTTCACCGTAATCGGTACGTTTTATGTTGGCATGTATGAATATGACAGCACCATGGCTGTTATTCATTTAAAAGATGCACAACGTTTATTTCGGATGAACAATAGCATTACCGGTGTACGTGCAAAGCTTGATGATTTATTTGTTGCGCCTTTAATTCGCGATCAGTTGCAGGATAATGATTTAAGTGATTATTGGGTCAGGGACTGGAGCAGCTATCACGCCAATTATTTCCGTGCCGTTAAAATTGAAAAACGGATGATTTTCCTTTTATTGCTGCTTATTGTTGCCGTTGCAACATTTAATATTGTTTCCACCCTGGTTATGGTCGTCACAGATAAACAAAGTGATATTGCAATACTGCGTACCCTGGGCGCTTCACCAAATAGCATTATGGGTATATTTATGGTGCAGGGTGCGATTATTGGCTTTATTGGTACCTTAGTTGGAACCGTTGGCGGGGTTAGCCTTGCTTTAAACTTAGATGTGGTCATCCCTTTCCTCGAAGGACTCTTTGGTATGCAAATACTGGATCCTGCCGTTTACTATATTAGTGTTGTCCCCTCTGATTTACATTGGGATGATGTCTGGACGATATGTTCAATTTCTTTGGCTCTGGGTTTAGTTGCAACACTTTATCCTGCATGGCGAGCAAGCAAGACCCAACCCGCGGAGGCTTTACGTTATGAGTAATGGCTCTGACACAGTACTGAGATGTGATGGTTTAACCAAAGTATTCACTCAGGGTCCGGCGGATGTTGAAGTATTAAAAGATATTTCATTGAGTGTAAATAAGGGCGAGCAAGTTGCAATTATAGGTTCATCAGGTTCAGGTAAAAGTACACTGCTGCAATTATTAGGTGGTCTGGATATCCCGACAAGAGGGCGGGCTGAAGTTGCCGGCCAGGACATGGCCTCGCTGGATGAAACGCAACGCGGCATGTTGCGTAATCAAAGTTTAGGCTTTGTTTACCAGTTCCACCATTTATTACCTGAGTTTAGCGCGCTGGAAAATGTTGCTATGCCACTATTGATTCGCGGCGTAAAACCAAAACAAGCCTCGCTTGCGGCAAGTAAAATGCTGGAAAAAGTCGGTTTAACCCATCGTATTAAACACAAACCCAGTGAGCTTTCTGGTGGTGAACGACAACGTGCAGCACTCGCGCGTGCGTTAGTGACAAAGCCGGCTTGTGTATTAGCCGATGAACCAACAGGAAATCTTGATGGCAAAACCGCTGAACAAGTTTATAAACTTATGCGTGAAATTAATCGTGAACTCAATACCAGCTTTGTCGTGGTCACACATGATTTGAATTTTGCGAATAAAATGGATCGTATTTTACATTTGGTTGATGGCCAAATAAGTAGCTAAGACACTAAGTAAAAAAATTAATAGCGGAAAATATTATGAATTTACACGAATACCAGTCTAAAACACTATTCGCCGAGTACGGTATTGCTGTTCCAAAATTTAGTGTTATTAGTCAACGTTCACAGGTAAAAGCCAAGTTAGAAGAGCTTGGTGGTAAGCGTTGGGTTGTGAAAGCACAGGTGCATGCCGGTGGCCGGGGTAAAGCGGGCGGCGTTAAAATTACAGATAAAAAAGATGAGGTTGAAGAATTTGTCTCTTCGATGTTAGGAACAAACCTGGTGACCTTTCAAACAGATGCCAATGGTCAGCCGGTACATCAAATTTTAATTGAACAACCTTGTGATATTGAACGGGAACTTTATTTAGGTGCCGTGATCGATCGTTCACTGCGCCAAATTGTTTTTATGGCTTCGACAGAAGGTGGTATGGAAATAGAAAAGGTCGCAGAAGAAACTCCTGAGAAAATTTTAAAAGCGGCTGTTAATCCGATTGTTGGCTTAAAAGGTTACCAGTGTCGCGACCTTGGTTTTGCATTAGGTTTAAAAGGGGCACAAATAAAACAGTTCACAAAACTGCTAACCGGTTTGGCAAAAATGTTTGTTGAAAAAGATTTGTCTTTGCTGGAAATCAACCCCCTAGTTGTGACCAAACAAGGTGACCTATTATGTTTGGATGCGAAAATTAATATTGATGATAGTGCTTTGTATCGTCATGCAGATTTAGAAGAGTTGCGTGATGTTACGCAGGAAGATGCAAGAGAAGTGCGCGCTAAAGAATGGGATTTGAATTATATTTCTTTAGACGGTGAAATTGGTTGCATGGTAAATGGTGCCGGCCTTGCTATGGCGACAATGGACTTAATCAAACTTCATGGTAGTGAACCCGCTAATTTTTTAGATGTTGGTGGCACAGCAACAAAAGAACGTGTTGCTGAAGCGTTTAAAATTATTTTATCAGATGAAAAAGTCAAAGGTATTTTGGTGAATATTTTTGGTGGCATTGTACGTTGTGACATTATCGCAGAAGGTATTGCGGCTGCCGTTGAGGAAGTTGGTGTGGACGTCCCCGTCGTTGTTCGTTTAGAAGGGAATAATGCAAAACTGGGTTTGGAAATACTCGATGCCAGTCCATTAAAAATAGAAACAGCAAATAATTTAAACGATGCGGCGATTAAAATTGTTGAGCAGGTGAAAGGGTTAATAGGTCAATCATCATGAGCGTTTGGGTTAATAAAGAGACAAAAGTTATTTGTCAGGGCTTTACCGGAAAGCAAGGTCAGTATCATTCTGAAAAGGCACTTGAATACGGTACGCAAATGGTTGGTGGTGTCACGCCGGGTAAAGGTGGGCAAACAGCATTAGGCTTACCTGTTTTTAATACCGTTAAGGATGCAGTAAATGAAACAAAAGCGGATGCTTCGGTTATTTATGTGCCGGCAGCATTTTGTAAAGATGCGATATTGGAAGCCGTTGATGCGGGTATCGAATTGATTGTCTGTATTACTGAAGGCATTCCAACAAAAGACATGCTGGATGTCTGGCATGTCGTTAATCAGTCTGAATCACGTCTTATTGGCCCAAACTGCCCCGGCATTATTACTCCTGGTGAATGTAAAATTGGCATTATGCCGGGTGAAATTCACTTGCCCGGAAAGGTGGGTATTGTTTCTCGTTCAGGTACATTAACTTATGAAGCCGTTAAACAAACAACGGACATTGGTTTAGGTCAGAGTACCTGTATTGGTATTGGTGGTGATCCTATTCCCGGTACAACGTTTATAGATTGCCTGGATGCATTTGAAAAAGATTCTGAGACTGAAGCGGTTATTATGGTTGGTGAAATTGGTGGTTCGGCAGAAGAAGAAGCGGCCGAGTTTATTAAGTCAAATATGACTAAACCTGTTGCTGCGTATATTGCTGGTGTTACTGCACCAAAAGGTAAACGCATGGGGCATGCAGGTGCCATCATTGCAGGTGGCAAAGGGACTGCTAAAGAAAAATATGCTGCATTAGAAAATGCCGGTGTTTTTACGGCAACATCTCCCGCTGAGTTAGGGGTAACCTTACAAAAAGCAATTGATCATAAGTCAAAATAATTATTCATATAGGATAAACCTTTATATAACCTTATTTTAAAAGGTTGATTTATAAATATATTAAAGGTTTATACGGTAGCGTCGATAAAGTTTGTAGGTTGGGTGGTTTAATCTAATTTACACAGGTCGCTATTATGTTTAAGAACTTAAAAATTTCTATACGAATTCAAATTGGCTTTGTTGTCGTTCTTGCCCTGGCCATGGCGGTGCTTTTGCCTTTCGTTAATATACAAATATCAAATTTGGTTCATGAAGCCGAAACAAATGAACTCAAAAGTCTTGCTAAAAGTGCAGATGCAGATATTGAGTCGGAAGGTCGTTTAGCCACCGCAATGAGTTATGTTATTTCAGCGGTGCCCGAGATGACCCAGGCCATGGCCGAAGGACGCCGTGATGATTTAGCGGCCATGACTGTACCGATGTTTAAGCAGCTTAAAAAAAATTATGGTGTCAGGCAGTTTCAATTTCATTTACCGCCAGCAACCTCATTTTTACGTGCTCATAAAGCGAAAAAATTTGGTGATGATTTATCTTCTTTCCGTAAAACTATCTTGGCAACAAATAAAACAAAAAAACCGGTTACCGGTTTAGAAAAAGGTGTTGCCGGTTTAGGTATTCGTGGTATTAATCCGGTTTATTATCAGGGTAACCATATTGGCTCAATTGAATTTGGTATGTCATTTGGGCAATCTTTTTTTGATAAGTTTAAAAAAACGTACGGTGCTGACATTGCCTTGCATGTTAAAAGAGATGCAGGGTTCAAAATTTTTGGTACGACGCTTCGTTCAGAAGATAAAAAAATCAGCTTGTTAACAACTGATAATCTCAGTAAAGCGGCAGCAGGCGAAGAAGTGATTAAGCGGTTAGATTCTGCTGGTACGCCTTATGCGGTTTATGCAAAAAAGGTCACTGATTTTTCAGGTAATACTATCGGTGTTATGGAGGTTGCGCTTGATGTAACCAGTTATACCGATAAGATTGCAAGCATGCGTAATATTTCTATTTTACTTGCGGTTATCGCTATGCTTGCAGGTCAACTTGTTGCTTTCTTTATTGGCCGCTCTATTTCCTGTTCGATTAAAGATGCGGTTGATGCGATGACTGATATTGCCGAAGGGGATGGTGACTTAACAAAACGTCTGGATGAATCGGGTAAAGATGAGGTTGCTCAATTAGGCAAAGCCTTTAACAAGTTTGCGGAAAAAGTACGCCTCATGGTTACCCAGGTTCTGGGTTCAACCACACAACTTGCCGCTGCCGCAGAAGAAATGTCGAGTATCACAAGCTCAACCAATCAAGGCGTGCAAAAGCAGCAAGGTGAAACACAAATGGTTGCAACAGCAATGAATGAGATGACTGCAACCGTGCAGGAGGTTGCACGTCATGCGACAGAAGCGTCTACTGCAGCACAAAGTGCTGATACTGAAACACAAGACGGCAAAGCTGTTGTCACTCAAACAGTTTCAATTATTAATAGTTTGGCCAATGAAATTGAAGAAGCCACGGTTGTTATTGCAAAACTTGAATCGGATAGTGATAACATTGGTTCAGTACTTGATGTTATACGTGGCATTGCAGAACAGACAAACTTGTTAGCATTAAACGCTGCTATCGAGGCTGCGCGAGCCGGTGAACAGGGTCGGGGGTTTGCTGTTGTTGCTGATGAAGTAAGAACCCTTGCAAGTCGTACGCAGGAGTCGACCCAGGAAATTCAGACTATGATTGAAAGTTTGCAACAGGGCTCGCGAAATGCGGTTAAAGCTATGGAGTCGAGTCAGGAGCAGAGTCAACAAAGTGTTGAGCAGGCGACAAAGGCACAAGGTTCATTGGACGCAATTACCGGAGCAGTCACAACCATCAGTACGATGAATATTCAAATTGCCAATGCAGCAAAAGAACAAAGCTCTGTTTCAGAAGAGATTAATCAGAATATTGTCAATATCAGTCAGGTTGTTGAAGAAACAGCGGAAGGTGCACAGCAAACTTTAACTGCAAGTAATGAGTTAGCTAACCTTGCAAATGAGTTACAAAATTTAGTAGGGCAGTTTAAAACCTGAGTTTATAACTTATTTTTTTTAGCTCTTCGTTTTTTTATGGCGCTGATAATATGCAGGCGCCATAAAAGACGGATACTGATATAACCTAACAGACCAAAGACTAATCCACTTACCGCGCAACCGAGTAAGAAGGGTTGCCATATTGCTTCAAGCTCAGTAGCCAGCCATTCCCAACTTAAGTTAAATGTAAATTCACGCTCGGGTGTGTTTAACAGGATAGCACCGACTTTATATGCAAAGTAAAAAAAAGGTGGCATAGTAATCGGGTTTGAAACCCAAACCAGGCCAACGGCAATTGGCAGGTTACAGCGAATCAAAATGGCAACTGCAGCGGCCATAATCATTTGTGATGGCAAAGGTACAAACGCCATAAAAAGACCAACAAAAAAAGCCATGGAAACAGAACGGCGATTTAAATGGAATAAGTTTGGATCGTGCAATAATTTCCCAAAAACATTGTTTAGCTGTTTGTTTTTAGTGATCTTTTTATGATCAGGCATGTAGCGTTTTATGAAGTTCTTAGGCATACGGCTTTCTATTTGCTTGTAATCTGGTAGTCTTTAATTCAACAAAACGATATTATCAATTAACGGACAATATTTATACTTCCAATTTGAGCCTAGGGACGGGTGAATAAATGGTATTTGGGGTTTTATCTTTTCTGTTTGGGGTGTTGTTGCTCCAACAACTCAGTAGTTTACCCGATATTTATTGGGCCTGGGCCATACTCTTCCTTTTTATATCACCTTTTCTGCCTCGTTATTATAAAAATATTATTTTCTTTATGGCCGGATTTTTATGGGCTCTTTTGCGGGCTTACTGGGCTTTAGATGTTGCTTTACCGGGTGAGCTGCAAGGAAAAGATTTATTGGCGACAGGTGTGATTTCCAGCATTCCAATAAAAAATAATCGTAAACATCGTTTTTATTTTGATATTAAAAATTTAATGCATGGAGATAAAAAAATTCAATTTAGCGGAAAAGTGAAATTGAGCCTATATCACTCACGTCAGGTAAATAAAGCTAAAATAAAACTTAAAGCAGGTGAACGCTGGCAGTTTTGGTTACGTTTAAAGCAACCCCATGGCTTTATGAATCCGGGAACATTTGACTATGAAGGCTGGCTTTATCAAAAAAATATAAGAGCAACAGGCTATGTTCGTCTTAATAATAAAAAGCATCAATTTGCGAAAAAAATAGCCGATGAAGCAGACGGTTATCACTTTACCGCTTTTCGCCAGCGTTTATATGATAAGTTAAAGGCGCTAACCGCAAACTCAAATTATTCCGGTATCTTGATCGCACTCGCTATGGGGGAGCGGGCAGGGATAACACAGCAACAATGGCAGGTTTTTCGTGTAACAGGTACCAGCCACCTCGTGGCTATTTCAGGTTTGCACATTGGCTTACTTGCGGGCTTTGTTTTTTTTATTGTTCGACGTTTGTGGCCTTATTTTGGTTCTGCCAGTTTACTGTTAGCGTCACCACGAGCAGCTGCGCTTATTGCTGTGTTAATCGCTGCATTTTATGCTGCTTTATCAGGTTTTGCGGTACCCGCACAACGTGCATTAATTATGCTTGGCATTGTTATGTTATCGATTTTTAAATTACATAAAGTGCAAAGTTCACAAGTATTAAGTTTTGCGCTTTTAGTGGTTTTGTTATTTGATCCGGTTTCTGTTTTATCGGCAGGGTTTTGGTTGTCTTTTGCCGCAATTACCATAATTGCTATGGCGGCTTTTGCCCGTCTCAATGTTGATAATAGCTGGAAAACCTGGGGGCGTTTACAATGGCGAATTAGTTTAGTTTTAATTCCATTATTGATTTTTCTTTTTCAACAAGCCTCTCTTATTTCACCTTTGACTAATTTATTTGCCATTCCTATAGTGAGTTTTTTAGTTGTGCCGCTTGTTTTATTGGCAACATCATTGGCCAGCTTCTTTTTTGAATTATCACAGCTTCTTTTTTCCTTAGCAGATTATATCGTCACGGCTTTATGGTGGAGTTTATCTTTTTTAGCCGAAAGTTCGTTCAGTCAGTGGCAAAGCGTTAAACCTTCTATCGTCTCACTTTGTTTGGCCAGTTTAGGCACTGTGCTGCTGTTATCTCCGAAAGGCTGGCCGGCTAAATATATGGGGTTCTTCCTACTGATTCCCTTGTTTTGGCCCAGTACAGATAGCCCCGAGAATAATGAAGCAGAAATTACCCTGTTAGATGTTGGTCAGGGTCTGGCTGTTGTCGTGCAAACGCAAAAACATGCTCTGGTTTTTGATACCGGCCCTAAGTTTAGTGCAAACTTTGATACCGGGGCAGCTGTAGTTATTCCCTTTTTAAGGCATAAAAATATCAACAGGCTCGATAAGCTCATTCTCAGCCACAAGGACAACGATCATCGAGGCGGTTTCTTCTCGCTAAAGAAGGAAATCCCGATATCCGAGGTTTTAAGCAGTTACGGTGAGAAAGGCAGCAGTCCCTGTCGTGCCGGGGATAACTGGCGCTGGGAGGGCATTTTTTTTGAGATATTGAATCCTGAGCAGCATCATCAATTCAAGAAGCGTAACAATGCTTCATGTGTTCTGCGTATCAGTGTCGGGACAAAGTCTATATTATTGAGTGCCGATATTGAAAAAAAAGCTGAAAAACGGTTACTGCAACTTTATTCTGATAAACTTCAATCAAGCTACCTTATTTCGCCGCACCATGGCAGCAAAACATCATCGTCAAGCGCTTTTCTTGATGCGGTAAATCCTGAGTATATCTTGATACCGGTGGGTTATAGAAACCGCTACCGCATGCCACATTCGAGTGTATTAGCGCGGTACCATGCCCGATCAATAAAGTTTCTGTCGACTTACTCATCGGGGGCGATTAGCATCAAGCTTGGTCAAAAAAACAGCAGTTTTCCTCCTTATGAGTATCGAAAAAATCATCTTAAATACTGGAATAGTCGACATTAAAACGGTGTAGGATTTACTTTGAGCACACCTTAGTTTCTGCTAAAGTGAACACCTGTTTTTTTCATTAAACTATTATAAAAAGCATAAGGAATTCAATAACGTGTATGAATTGATTCAACAGGGTGGCTGGTTAATGCTGCCTATTTTACTGAGTTCGGTAATTGCTTTGACAATTGTAATTGAGCGCTTTATTACCCTTCAGGCTAAAAAAGTTGCGCCATCCAACCTGGTAGCACAAGTGTGGCAGTGGCATAAAAATAACACGCTTACAGATGAACATATTGTTGCTTTAAGCAGTAATTCCCCTCTGGGTAAAGTGCTGGCGACCGCTTTAATAAACCGTAATCATCCGCGAGAAATTATGAAGGAAAGTATTGAGGAAGCAGGCCACCAGGTTATTCATGACCTGGAGCGTTTTCTAAATACATTAGGCACAATTGCTTCAATTACACCGTTACTGGGATTGTTAGGTACTGTAATTGGGATGATTAAAGTTTTTGCTACTATTACCAGCCAGGGTGTTGGTAACCCCACTGTGCTTGCGGGCGGTATTTCTGAAGCATTAATCACTACGGCAGCAGGTTTGTCTGTGGCTATCCCAAGTTTAATTTTTTATCGATTCTTCCGCGGCCGGGTTGATGAACTGGTTTTAAAAATGGAAGAAGAAGCATTAAAGATTGTTGATGTTATGCATGGCGACCGTGTTCAGGAACAAAACTAATGTTGCGAACAAAACGCGATAATGATCTTGATTTAAATATTACGCCATTGATTGATGTTGTTTTTCTGTTATTAATTTTTTTCATGGTGTCGACAACTTTTCAACGTGAGTCTGAAATTACCATTGAGTTACCGGAATCATCGGGTGATGCAGTAGAAAAAGAAAAAACAGTGATTGAAGTGAGTGTTGACAGTCAGGGCAGCTACTTTGTTAATAAAAGGCGACTGAAAAATAATGATATAAAAACATTAAAAAAAGCCATCAGTGTTACGCGTGGTGATAATAAAGAACCAAAACTGATTATTAGTGCTGATAAAATGACTCCCCATCAGTCTGTGATAAAAGTTATGGATGCAGCCAGACAGCTTGGTTTAGTGAACTTAACGTTTGCAACAAAACAAGCAAAAAAGAAAGAGTAATATGGAACAGCCTTCTAAAAATAACGATGCCTCAATTGTATATCGTCGTTTATTATCATTTGCGTTGCCTTATTGGAAAATATTCATTTTAGCCATTATTGGTATGGTTCTTTATGCCGGAACCGTCGTTTCTTTTACCAAAATTTTAGAACCTTTAATCGATGGTGGTTTTAGCGATGACGATCCACTGATAAAATTTTGGGTGCCTGTTTTTATTATTGGTATTTTTGCTGCAAGAATTGTTGCTACTTTTTTGTCTGAGTATGGTATGGCATTGATTTCTCGAAATGTTATTCGGGATTTACGTAAAAATGTTTTTGCAAAAATTACTGTTTTACCAACCAGCTATTTTGATTTTGTTTCATCAGGTTCGATTTTATCAAAGATGGTCTATGACATTGAGCAATTAGCTGATGCCACCTCCAGTGTAGTTGTTGTCTTTTTTAGGGATGGTATAACTGTTATCGCTTTATTTGTTTGGATGCTATACATTAGCCAGTTCCTTTCGCTTATTCTGTTTATTACTTTTCCTTTTGTCGCAATAATTGTTTATCTTATTAGTAAGCGTTTCCGTATGCTTGGTTCACGCATTCAAAACTCAATGGGTGGTGTGACTGATATTACGGAAGAAGCTATTAAAGCAAATCAGGAAATAAAAATATTTGGTGGTCAAGTGTTTGAGAAAAAACGCTTTGCTGAAATCAACCATTATAATCGTCGTCAGCATTTAAAAATGGTGGCAACGAATGCAATTAGTAACCCGACTATTCAGCTAATAGTTGCGGTTGCTTTTGCTCTGATTGTCTATATTGCCACTAATCCTGAATACATTACAGATATGACTGGAGGCAAGTTTGCCTCATATTTAACGGCAATGATTATGCTGTTACAGCATGCCAAACGTTTAGCTACGATAAATTTAACGTTGCAAAAAGGCATTGCTGCTGCAGAAAGTGTATTTGATTTTGTTGATATAGAAACAGAGATTGATAAGGGTGAAAAAGAAATTCAAAGCATTAAAGGACGCGTTGAGTTTAGTAATGTCAGCCTTGCTTATAAAAACGAAGATAAGAAGGTTTTAAATAAAATCAACCTGGTGATAGAAGCAGGGCAATCAGTTGCCATTGTTGGACGATCGGGTGCAGGTAAATCAAGTTTAGTTAGTCTGTTACCACGTTTTTATGACAAAGAAAGTGGTTCAATAAAAATTGATGGACATGATATTGAAGATTTAACATTGAAAAATTTACGCAGCCATATTGCATTGGTAAATCAAAATATCACCTTGTTTAATGATACTGTTGCTCACAATATTGCTTATAGTGACTTAGACAACCTGAACAAAGAAAAAATAAAAAGTGCGGCAAAAGCAGCATATGCACTGGATTTTATTGAAAAATTAAAAGATGGAATGGATACCGTTGTTGGTGAAGATGGCGTCTTGCTTTCCGGTGGCCAGCGTCAACGCATTGCAATTGCGAGAGCCATATTTAAAGATGCGCCTATATTAATTTTAGATGAGGCAACCTCATCACTCGATTCAGAGTCAGAACGTTACATACAGGCTGCACTTGATGAATTAATGAAATCAAGAACCACATTAGTCATTGCCCATCGTTTATCGACTATTGAAGGCGCGGATAAAATTGTTGTTTTAGATAACGGTGAAATTGTAGAAGTTGGGAAGCATAAAGAGCTGCTTGATAAAAAAGGTTATTATGCGGATCTGTATAATATGCAATTTAAAAATAATAATAACTAAAATTGATATTATTGAAAATTATTTATGTTACGAAAAAAAATTGAAAATTCCTGGTATAGCAAAAGCGGATTAACAACAGCATTGTTACCTTTGTCCTGGCTATTTTGCATTTTAGTGCAGTTTAGACGGGCGTTATATCGGATACGTTTACTACGTACAACTAAACTTGATGTTCCGGTTATTGTTGTTGGCAACATTACAGTAGGGGGTACAGGTAAAACGCCTTTAGTTATAGAGCTTGCCAATTTATTAAAAAAACAGGGTTATCAACCTGCCATTATTAGCCGGGGCTATGGCGGTAAAGCGCGTACCTGGCCTCAACAGGTGCGTTGGGATGGTGACCCAACAATGGTTGGTGATGAAGCAATACTGATTGCAAGGCGAACACTTTGTCCCATGGCGGTTGGACCAGATCGCGTTGCTTCGGCTCAAGCACTGCTTAAATACACTGATTGCGATGTTATTATTAGTGATGATGGTTTACAGCATTATGCACTTGGGCGCGATATAGAAATTGCAGTAATAGATGGAGTAAGACGTTACGGCAATGAAAACTGCTTGCCGGCGGGGCCTTTGCGTGAGCCCATTAACAGGTTAAGTAAAGTGAATTTTAAAATAACAAATGGTGTTGCTCGCGCAAATGAATATGCCATGACATACAGGGCGCAACAGCTTCGTCGCGCGGATGATCCCGCAGTAACGCTTGATTTATCATCATTAAAAAATCAGACTGTTCATGCTATCGCCGGTATCGGTAATCCTCAGCGTTTTTTTGATCAGTTAAAAAGAAGTGAGCTTGATATTATTGAGCATGCTTTTCCTGATCATTATGACTTTGTTAAAGAAGATCTGAATTTTGGTGAAATTCAACCTATCATTATTACGGAAAAAGATGCGGTAAAGTGCCAACGTTTTTATTTACACAACGTGTGGTACCAACCAATTAAAGCTATACTTGATAACCAATTTACTGAACAATTACTTGTAATGCTTGAGAGAATCAATGGACAAAAAACTTCTTGATATTCTTGCGTGTCCTGTTTGCAAAGGACCGTTAGTTTACCTAAAAAATAATAACGAACTTGTTTGCAAGGCTGACAAATTAGCTTTTCCTATTCGTGAAGATATTCCTGTAATGTTAGTAGACGAAGCACGGCAAATATCATCTGACGAAAAAGTGGATTAATTCCTATGTCGAATAAAAGCGTTAGGGTTCTTTTTGTCTGCATGGGCAATATTTGCCGTTCTCCTACAGCAGAAGGCGTTTTTCGGCACATTGTTGAAAAAGAAGGTTTGAATGACCGGATATCCACGGATTCTGCTGGCACACACGCCTACCATATTGGTGATCCACCCGATATGAGAACACAACAAACTGCGCGTAAGCGTGGAATTGACCTTAGCGATTTACGCGGTCGTAAGGCAGTAAGTCAGGATTTTACTGAGTTTGATTATATCTTAGCAATGGATAATGACAATTATCGTTTATTGCAACAGCTTGCCCCAAATAATGACGATGCAAAACTTAAATTATTTTTAGAGTTCAGCAAGGACTATTCGGAAACTGAAGTGCCTGATCCATACTACGGTGGCGACCAGGGTTTTGAACATGTTTTTGATTTAGTGGAATCCGCGAGTTATGGATTGTTGGATGAGATAAAAACTCGCTTTAAATAACTATTTTTATATCCAAAAAAAAGGCGATTTTTAAAATCGCCTTTTTTTGTTTCATAATTTACTTTCTAAATTAATCATCTGATTTAGTAAACACCTGTTGTAACTCCGCTTTATTGGCTTGAGGTGGCGGTGTTGAGTCCTTTTTTATTTCAGCAACCTTGCTTTCCACAGGCTTTTGCATAGCCGCAGGTTTTGTTTCCTGTACCTGTTGCTTGTTGTTTGTAACAACCTGAGTCACGTTAGAAGTAGTTGGTTTACTTTGTTCAGTTTTAGTCACTTGCGGCTTCGGTGTTTCATGGAATACAGGTGTATCTGCTTTTACTGCGGCAGACTCCGGTTTTGCTGAACTCGATGGCGCTTCCTGTTTAGGTTTAGAAGCAGGCTTAGGTTTATTTTCTGCTTTTTTTGCTTCGGCATTATTATTCACCGCTTTTTCTGGTGATTGTGCTGATGCATTCTGGTTGCTTGTATTCTCATTTTGGTTACGAGCACCGCGACGACGTCCACCCCGTTTGCCACGGCGATTTTGCGATTGAGATTGCTGGTTTTGAGTATTATCTGTCGCTTTAGTATTCTTTACATCATTTTGACTGGTAGTTGAATCCGTTTTCTGTGTCGGTTTTTTCTTATTGTCAGCCTGTTTGCGTTGCTGGTTATTTGACTGGCGACGATTTTGTTGAGCATTACGACGATTTTGATTGCGGTTTTGATTGCGACGACGTTGACCCTTGTTGACCGGTTTTGTTTTCTTTTCTTCTTCGTTTTTACCGAATAATGAACTGAATAACCGGGCTAAAATACCTGGTTTACTTTCTGCAGCTGGAGTCGCAGTGGGCCTTGGGATCGCTGGTGCAACTGATTTAACAACAGGTTCTTCCTTTGTCACCTTGCGAGTGTCTGGTGTTACCAGGTTTTCCAGGGTTTTGTCCGGTGTTGTGTCAATCAGGTTGTAACTACTTTCTGACGCATCTTCTGATGTCTCATCATCACGTACACGATTTACCGTGTAATGGGGAGTTTGCATATCAGAATTTGGAATTAGTAAAACTTTAATGTCCTGGCGCTTTTCAATGTCAAATAACATTTCACGCTTTTCATTTAATAAGAAAGCAGCAACATCGACAGGCACCTGCGCAACAATGCGAGCAGTTTTCTCTTTCATTGACTCTTCTTCAACTATTCGAAGAATAGAAAGGGCGCTGGACTCAATACCGCGAATAGTACCTTGCCCGTTACAACGTGGACAAACTAACTGACTGGACTCGCCCAAAGATGAACGTAAACGTTGACGTGACATTTCAAGTAAACCAAAACGGGAAATACGGCCTACCTGGACACGGGCACGATCAAGCTTTAAGGCATCGCGCATTCTATTTTCAACTTCGCGTTGATTTTTCGCCGGGCTCATATCTATGAAATCGATAACAACCAGGCCACCCAGATCGCGCAATCGTAATTGGCGTGCAATTTCGTCGGCCGCTTCAAGGTTTGTATTGAGTGCAGTTTCTTCAATATCGCCACCCTTTGTCGCGCGGGCAGAGTTGATATCAATTGAAATCATGGCTTCGGTATGATCGATAACTAATGAACCACCTGAAGGCAAACGTACTTCACGCTGAAATGCTGATTCAATTTGCGTTTCAATCTGATAACGCGTGAACAGCGGAACAGCATCTTCATAAAGTTTAATCTTGTGAAGATTATTCGGCATCACCTGTTCCATAAACTGACGTGCCTGTTTATAGATAGCTGGCTCATCAATAATCACTTCATTAATATCATTACGGAAGTAATCGCGAATGGTGCGGGTAATTAAACTGCTTTCCTGATAAATTAAAAACGGTGCAGGGCGTTCTTTAGACGCATTATCAATCGAACCCCATAGATTCATGAGGTAATCTAAATCCCATTGTAGCTCTTCAACACTTTTTCCTATGCCTGCAGTACGAATAATCAGGCCCATATCGGCAGGAATATCTAACGCAGATAAAGCATCACGTGCTTCACTACGGGCTTCACCTTCAATACGACGTGAAACACCACCGGCACGTGGGTTGTTTGGCATGAGTACGGAGTAACGGCCTGCCAGGCTGATAAACGTAGTAAGTGCAGCACCCTTGTTACCCCGTTCTTCTTTGGCAACCTGGATAACGATTTCCTGTCCTTCACGAACCACTTCTTTTATGTTGATGCGGCCTGAAGTATCCGCACCTTCTTTAAAGTAGATGCGTGAAATTTCTTTAAGTGGTAAGAATCCATGACGTTCAGCGCCGTAGTCAACGAAAGCGGCTTCTAAACTGGGTTCAACACGGGTGATTTTAGCTTTGTAGATATTAGATTTTTTAGTTTCGCGAATCGCGGTTTCTATATCCAGATCATATAAACGTTGGCCGTCAACCAACGCCACACGCAACTCTTCAGATTGAGTTGCATTAAATAGCATTCTCTTCATTTTTAAACCTTTACCTGGCGCTCAACCACCGGGGGATTCGGCATAGCCGATCAGTTGAACCGTATGTAAATTAAAATCCGCTGTTGAATAAAAACCTCAACTTAAAAATACTCCGTAAGGAGTCGCCCGATTTTAATGTACTTTCGGTCGCTACCGGCCTGTTTCGATTCTGGCCGTGGGAGCGCTGTTAATTTTTTATATATACTCTGCAATCTTTGTTCTTTAGTTTGCGGAGCTCTTGCTTCTATCAACATCCGAAAAATCGCATGTTGCTAAACTTTGCGTGGTGTTTATAAATTTGCTGTTTTCATGGCCGTAGAAAATAGGGATATGAGGTGCAAACCGGAAAAATTTTATCTGTAATTCCAAACACTTGTAGGCAATATACCAGTGTTAGCCTCAAGCATCAATGCTTGTTTTATAGGTGAGGAATACTGTTACAATACACAAATGCCGACAGAAAAACCCTACCAATCTAACGTGATTAATCCAAAAGTCCAATTTGTCGAGATAAGCGCCGATCATGCTGAACAACGCATCGATAATTACCTGATGTGCCAGCTTCATGGTGTGCCAAAAAGCCTGGTTTATCGAATTATACGAAAGGGAGAGGTCAGGGTTAATAAAGGTCGTATTAAACCGGAATATCGCCTAAAACAAGGGGACATGGTACGTATTCCACCTGTGCGTCAGGCGGAGAAAAAAGCGCCGGGTAAAGTACCTGATAGCCTGTTGAAACAGCTTGAATCACGTATTTTATTTGAAGATAAGCGTATTTTGGTGCTGAATAAGCCTTCCGGGCTTGCGGTTCACGGCGGTAGTGGTCTGAGTTTTGGTTTGATTGAGGCTGTTCGTGAGTTACGACCGAACGACAAAAACCTGGAACTCGTGCACCGTCTGGACAGGGATACCTCGGGTTGCCTTATTATTGCTAAAAAGCGCAGTGCATTGCGGCGATTGCACGAACAATTACGTGAAGGTTCGATGGACAAGCGTTATATGGCCTTGCTTAAGGGTAAATGGCAGGGGCGCAGTCGTTGGGTGGATGCGCCGTTGTTAAAAAATGTCGTACAGTCAGGCGAACGCCTTGTTTTCGTGGATAAAAAAGGTAAAGAAGCTCGGACTCAGTTTATTCCGTATTGCGTTGGTGACGTTGCCAGTTTAATGAGTGTCAAGCTCGACACGGGCCGAACTCACCAAATCCGTGTACATGCGCAGCATTTAGGTTTTCCAATTGCGGGGGATGAAAAATATGGTGACGATGAATTTAATCGACAATTAAAAAACAAAGGCCTGAAACGATTATTTCTGCATGCTTTTTCATTGAAATTTCATTTGCCTGACACAGAAACAGGTGAAAATATTCCTGTTTCAGTAGAAGCACCCTTAGATGGTGATTTAGTGAAGGTTTTACACAAGTTGAACTTAGAATTATGAATACAGCAGTAAAAAATCACGGTGCAAAACTCATTGTTTTTGATTGGGATGGCACCTTAATGGATTCCGTGGCTCATATTGTGAGTAGCCTGCAAACGGCCATTTCTGATCTCAATTTAGAAACAAAGACAGATAATGAATTAAAAAATATTATTGGCTTAGGTTTAAAAGAAGCTTTTTATGCCTTATATCCTGAAGCCACTGAAAAAGAATTGCTTGAATTAACCGCACAATATCGCGAACATTTTTTCAATGAACAACATACAAACAGTCAATTATTTTCCGGTGCGCGTGAATTGGTTGAGGAACTTAATGATAAAGATTACTTTCTTGCTGTTGCCACGGGCAAGGGACGTAATGGGCTGGATAAAGTATTGAAGGAAACCAATATGCAACGATATTTTCCCATCACCCGTTGTGCCGATGAATCTCATTCAAAACCGAACCCGCAAATGCTTTTAGATATCATTGATTACTATGGCGTTGAAGCCAGTGAAACCATTATGGTTGGTGATACCGAGTATGATTTACAAATGGCAAATAACGCCGCTGCATGTTCAGTCGGGGTAAGTTATGGTGTACATGAAAAACAACGCCTACTAGAATGTAAACCTTTAACATGTTTAGATAATCTGAATGATTTACATCAGTGGCTACTGAATTAATTTTCGCAGCATTAAATATTTAGGAAACATAAAAAATGGAAAATCAAAATAAACAAGAGTGGCAAGCTGATGTTATTAGCAAGCTTGCTTTTTCTGCTGTTAACGAACAACGTCGGACACGGCGCTGGAATATTTTCTTTAAAGCCATTTTCTTTATTTATTTTTTAGTGCTTTTTATTATGCTTTACTCGTCATCAGACGGTAGCGCTAACCTTGGCAAAGCTAAGGAACATACTGCCTTAGTTGATGTTCAGGGTGCTATTGCTGCCGATACTGAAGCGAGTGCCGATAATATTATTCAGGGTTTACGTGCCGCATTTAAAGAACCTAAAGCAAAAGCGGTTATTATGCGCATTAATAGTCCCGGTGGTAGCCCGGTTCAGGCAGGTTACGTTTATGATGAAATTAAACGTTTACGTGCAAAGTATAAAAACAAAAAACTTTATGCGGTTGTATCTGATATGTGTGCTTCAGGTGGTTATTATATTGCGGTTGCCGCTGATGAAATTTATGCTGATAAAGCCAGTATAGTCGGATCTATCGGTGTATTAATGAATGGCTTTGGTTTTACCGAAGCGATGAGAAAAATGGGTGTTGAACGGCGCTTATATACCGCGGGAACAAGTAAAGGCTTTTTAGATCCGTTTTCTGATGTTAAGGAATCAGATAAAAAACATATTGAAACTTTACTGGGTACAATTCACAAACAGTTTATTGACACGGTTAAGGAAGGTCGGGGCAAGCGCCTTGTTGACGATGAAAAATTATTTACCGGCCTGATCTGGACCGGGGAAGAAAGTGTTGCGCTTGGTTTAACCGATGGTCTGGGTAGCAGCAGTTTTGTTGCCAGAGAAATTATTGAGGCAGAAGATATTATTGATTACACCCCGCGTCCTGACTTTGTTGAACGTTTCGCTGATCGCATAGGTGTTGCCATGGCCAGTATTTTTGCAGGCACTTTGAACTTGCAGTAAATGTTTAAGTTGTCACAGTGAAGTTTGTCTGCTTTGCCATGACAAGCAAAGCGGCTTTAATTTTTATGACTTATGCGGGCATGTTAAATAATAGAAAAATGCTCTTTTTCAAGCATTTTTACCAGGCGTATTAAGGGCAAGCCCATTAATGTATTGGGATCATCGCCCTGTAGTTTTTCAAATAAAATAATACCCAGCGCTTCTGATTTAAAACTGCCGGCACAATTATAAGGGGTTTCTTTTTGAAGGTAAGCTTCTATTAATTCATCATTAAGATCACGAAAAACGACGTTAAAAGGTACAACCTCAGATTGGTATTGATTTGTCGTGGCATTATACAAACAGAGCCCGGTGTAAAACGTAACCGTTTTACCAGACGCTTTTTGTAATTGTTTTCTGGCATTTTCATGGGTATGGGGTTTACCAATAATTTCCCCATCGATAACCGAAACCTGATCTGAACCAATCACCAGGGCATTATCCACTTTATCGGCAATTGCTTTGGCTTTGGCAACCGATAAGCGTTCAACCAGTGCTTGTGGAGACTCATTTTCTAGTGCTGTTTCATCTGTTTCTGGCGAAGCAGTATCAAATTCGGCGCCTAATTTCGCTAAAATGGCTTTGCGAAAAGGCGAGGTTGAGGCAAGAATCAGTTTCATAATCAGCTATGTTTTGTGAAAAAGAAGATTATAAACAATTCCCCTGGTCTTTGGCTAAAAATGCGCATTTTCTGCCAAACGCTGAATAATTTGTGTACAGGCTAAAATTTAGATGAAATTCACGGAACAGCCGGATTATTAAGGCTTTTTTCGCCTATTTTCAACAGTTTTTTTGACACGGGGCTGGCAGCTAGATACAATCCGCGGCCTATGTCAGGGCAGCAGCAAAGACTACCTCTGGAAGTTGATCCAACCCGTCTTGCGGCGAGAGGAGAGCACCTTCAGGGCACAATTCCCCTAAAGCAAATGAAGCGTTTAACTGAGGCGCTTTCTTATGGTGAAGGTGAGGTTTTTATTGATGTCGAGTTTTCTGTTGATATTAACCAGGTCGTGATATTGACCGGTGAAATTAAGACGGATGCCAGGCTTATTTGCCAACGTTGTATGGGAGAAATGGAACTTCCTATTGCGATTGATTTCCAGCTTGCTTTTGTACGATCTGAAGCAGAAATGGAACGATTACCCGAAGGGTATGAGGCAACACTGATAGATAATACGACAATGATGTTGTCGGATATTATTGAGGATGAAATCCTGCTGGCGTTACCGCCTATACCAAAACATCTGGATGAGAACTGTCATTCAGATAATGTTGCAGAAGGTTGGGGTAGCCAGGAAACTGAACCAGACACTGAGAGTGTTGAACGGGAAAACCCGTTTGATATTCTCGCAAGTTTAAAGACTGATAAGTAATACGAGGCTCTATCATGGCTGTACAAAAGAACAAAGTAACTCCTTCACGTCGCGGCATGCGTCGTTCACATGATGCTTTAACAGGCAGCACAACGTCTATTGATTCAACGTCAGGTGAAACACATTTACGTCATCATGTAACAGCTGATGGCTTTTATCGTGGCAAGAAAGTGATTCAAACTAAGGGCGAATAATTTCCCTTTAGATTTAACTTTGCCGTTATAACAGCAAAGTAATAATAAATTACGGGACATGGTGCTTAAACCATGTCCCGTATTTGCTTTTAAATGGATATAACAATTTATGAGTAAATCTCAAGTAACGATATCACTCGATTGTATGGGCGGCGATTTTGGCGTCCCTATTGTGGTACCGGCTGCACTTGACGCTTTAGCAAAGTATAAGAATTTATCTTTAATTCTCGTTGGCGATGAAGCTGCGATTAAAAAAGAATTAGGTAATAAAGCGAACAGCTTTTCTTCCCGTCTTAATATTCAACATGCTAGCCAGGTTGTGGGCTCTTCTGAAGCGCCGTCTTTGGCATTGCGTGGCAAAAAAGATTCTTCCATGCGTGTTGCAATCAACCTTGTTAAAGAAGGTAAGGCACAGGCATCTGTGAGTGCGGGTAATACCGGTGCCTTAATGGCAACTGCTCGCTTTGTTTTAAAAACATTGCCCGGTATTGATCGCCCCGCAATATGCAGCACCTTACCGAATGCCAATAACCCAACCGGCTTTACTCATGTTTTAGATTTAGGTGCAAATGTTGACTCTTCTGCATCCTCTTTGCTTGAATTTGCTTTTATGGGTGATGCTTTAGCGGAAGCTATTTTTGATCTTGAATTACCCACAGTGGGTTTGTTAAACATTGGCGAAGAAGAAATTAAAGGTAATGAAATTGTTAAAGAAGCTTCTCGCTTATTAGCAGACAGCAATCTTAACTATATTGGTTATGTAGAAGGCGATGGTATTTTCTTAAATAATGTTGATGTCGTCGTTTGTGATGGTTTTATTGGCAACGTCATGTTAAAAACCACTGAGGGTGCCGCAAAGATGTTAACAGGCTTCCTTAAGGATGGTTACAAATCAAATATTCTTACTAAATTAGCCGCTTTAATATCACTGCCTGTTTTAAAAAAATTCAAACGTCGGGTTGACCCGCGTGAATATAACGGTGCCAGTTTTTTAGGTTTGCAGGGTATTGTTGTTAAAAGTCATGGCAGTGCAGATGCCTATTCATTCCGCAATGCGATTCATGTTGCCATGCTCGAAGTAGAAAAAGATGTTCCATCATTGATCAGTGAAAAATTAGAAAGCCAATTAGCGGCGAGGCCATAAAGTTTGATTAACTCAAAAATAATAGGAACAGGCGGTTATTTACCTGAGAAAGTTGTTACCAATGCTGATCTTGAAAAAATCGTGGACACCACCGATGAGTGGATTACTTCACGCACAGGGATTAAAAAACGTCACCTTGTTGTTGATGGTGAAACAACCTGTGATTTATCTGAAAAAGCCGCTATAGATGCAATAGAGGCCGCGGCCATTTCTAAAGATGATATTGATTTAATTATTGTTGCAACCACAACACCGGATCGTATTTTTCCAAGTACGGCTTGTTTATTACAAGATCGTTTAGATATTCATGGCTGTGCGGCCTTTGATGTTCAGGCAGTTTGCACCGGTTTTGTTTATGCATTAGGTGTTGCGGATAAGTTTATTAAATCCGGTACACATAAAACGGCGCTGGTGATTGGCGCTGAAACCATGTCGCGTACGGTTGACTGGAATGATCGCGCTACCTGTGTGTTATTTGGTGACGGTGCAGGTGCCGTTGTTCTTCAGGCAAGTGATGAGCTGGGCATTTTATCAACACATTTACATGCAGATGGAAAATACAAAGAGTTATTAACGGTTCCTGCGGGCGTTTCTGAAAATCCTGCGTTATTCCAGTCTGGTGAAGCCTATATGCAAATGAAAGGCAATGAAGTTTTTAAAATGGCGGTGA
>Ga0316207_10001742_pt1 | contig 25149 bp, 14 predicted proteins | sample 6weekpyrite_MG_FD_204943 | JGI IMG/M metagenome (GOLD analysis project Ga0316207, IMG submission 204943) | Microbial mat bacterial communities from mineral coupon in-situ incubated in ocean water Damariscotta River, Maine, United States -... | ecosystem: Environmental > Aquatic > Marine >... | reverse complement strand
TTGTTACATAATCGTTTTATAGCAAACCAGTGTTAAGGAAGGAAGTACAAATAATGAAGGAGGACGACAGTCATGGCATCAGGGACTGTAAAGTGGTTTAACAATGCAAAAGGCTATGGTTTCATTTCACCAGAAGGAGGCGAAACTGACGTGTTTGCGCACTTCTCCGCTATCGATATGGATGGGTATAAAACGCTAAAACAAGGTCAGCGAGTTGAGTTTGATTTGATCGATGGACCACGCGGCTTACAAGCAACTAAAATCATACTTGAAGAGGCCGAAACAGCTTAGTGAATCTAACTAATTTCGTAATCAATTAATTCAAAAAAGACACAAATAGCCCTACCCCGGTCGCATGACCAGGGTGGGCAAGTACACTAAAAAGTCTCTTAACTTTGCAAATAAATAACGTTACTTTGTTTTACGGTAATTGCGTTTGGTCTACCGGTGTAAAATCCCTGACAGAAATCTATTCCTATCTCACGCAACTCATTAAGTGTCTCACGGTCTTCAACAAACTCAGCAACGGTTTTTTTACCAATCGCGTGCGCTACATCATTCATCGCAACAACAATGGCTTTTTTAACTTTATCATTGCAAATGTTTTTTATAAATGACCCATCAAGCTTTACATAATCCACAGACAAATCTCGTAAATAAGTAAAAGATGAATAGCCTGAACCAAAATCATCTAATGCCGTATTGAAACCGATTTCTCTCAATTGAATTAGAAACCGATTAGCCACTTCTAGATTCCCAATAGCGTTCGTTTCAGTAACTTCAAATATAATTTTTTGTGGATCGACTTTATATTCCTGTAATTTCTTTTTAATAAAAGCTAACGACCCTGCATCACCAATCGTTTTCGCTGATAAATTTATAGAAAAACCTGGAAATGCTTGACGATTATATTTGGTCATCATTTTAAATCCTTGGTCAATAACCCATTGATCAAGCGCTATGATTAAACCAAATCTGTCCGCTGACGGTAAGAAACCTTCTGGCATAATTAATTGTTGATCTTTTGCTTTTAAACGAATTAATAATTCATTGCTAAGGGTCTTTCCTGAGTAAAGATCAATAATCGGTTGAGAATCTAAAATAAAATCATCATTTTCCAATGCATATTTAATACTTCGTGACCAACCCATATCAGCGGACATTAGGTCGATATTTTCCTGGTCACGCTTTTCATATACGTGCACCCGATTTCGACCGCCACGCTTTGCAATATGACAGGCAAGGTCTGACCGGGACAGCAAGTCTTCTTTTTTCAGAATATTATCGTTGAGCAAGGCCACACCAATAGAACAACCAATATCTACACTTTGTGTTTTATAGCGAAAAATATATTCTGCTAATTGGCGACGATAAGCATCTGCAGCTAGTCTCGCTTGATCCTGATCAACATCGTAAAGTAAAATTGCAAATTCATCGCCACCAAGACGCGTGATCAAGTCACTCCCGCGTGCCCTTTTTTCCAAAATTTGAGTAACTTCTTGTAAAACGGTATCCCCGGCAAGATGACCAAGCGTGTCATTCACATATTTAAAATTATCTAAGTCAAGATACAATAACGCAAGTGACTGATATTCTCCTCGTGATGCACGATCGACAATTCGCTCCAATTCATCCATTAAAAAATGTCGATTATATAATCCTGTTAAAGAGTCGCGTTCAGCTAATATCGTTAAACGATCGATCATTGCTTTTTGTTCACTTACATCAGATAATAGCGCTGTAAATAATACCTCTCCTTCAATTATCGCTTGCCCTATACGTATAGACATAGGGAAACGATGACCATCTTTGCATAAACCATATACCTCTTGATCACCGATCAAACCATTAAATTTACTCTGTGCAACTAATTGAGGAACATAATTCTGATTTGCTATACCGGAATAAGCAGGAATCAACATTGAAATATTCTTACCAATGATTTCTTCTTCTCGATACCCAAACAAGCATTGTGCAGCAAGATTAAAATTCTCTATTTCACCTTTAATATTTACCGTTAAAATGCCTTCGCCAGTATTGTCTAATATACTTTCTAATCGGATTTGGCGCGAATGAACTTGATTCTGCATATGTGAAAATGCACTGACCAACATATCGGTTTCCTTCGCTTTAAAATGCAATTCAGGCTCAGTATTCATACCTTCCCCAGCATCTAATAAAGCTTGTGAAACACTGATAATAGGTTTGCGAATAAGGAATTCAAAAACGAGATAACCTAAACACATTAGTAATATTGAAACAGTGGCGGCTAACCAAATGTATTTTGATAAGTCATCTGCTGTTCGAGCGAATTGATTTATCCCCGATTGTGAATATTCATTAATTCGATCTTGTAATAAATAAATTTGTGTCCAAGCAATTTCCAATGCTGGATCAACTTCTTCTTTTAGCAGTGTTCTGTCCGCGCGCCAACTCGCAGAATAGTAAATCGTTGCGACTAGCTGATAATATTTTTCATATTCGATAAAAAGTAATTGAAGTTGTTTAAGTGCATCTTTTTGTACAAAACCGAGCTGCCCCTTATGTTCAAGCTGATCGAGCTGAGCAAATAGATCTAATAACACCTCTGAATAGAGTTTTTTATCTTTTTCTACTTCCACCATGGTTTCTAGGGGTGGACCAAATGCACCTAATCTATTCGCCACAAATACACGTACTGAACTAATCAGCTGAGACCAGATGTAACGTAGTTCGATATATATATCTAATACTTCATGTTTGTCTGGAGCTGATTCTGCTTCTAACTTAGCATCATCGATGGCAGAAGCAATTAAACCAATCATTTCATTATTGATGGGTTGCATTTGACCTAATAATATTGGAATCGCAGGATATTTTCGTTCGGTATTACTTTGAATTTCCAACAACGTTTGTGCTTGCTTAGTAAGTGAACTCATACCAATAGACAACGCTAAAGCTGGCTCATTAAATTCATCATGCGATTTAACCGCTTTTAGACTTAATAAATGACTAATTTGACTGGAAAGTTGAAGCAAACGCGCTTGAATAGTTTGAGGTTGATCCCCATTGTCGTATAAAGTGGATTGATACATTGCGATACCTAATAAATGTAAGGTATCAGAGAGCGAACTGACAATGACGCTCAATTCCTGCATATCATTATTTAACGTTTGACTATGGTTTACAGTATCTCTAGCCGCTTTATCTGTATATACAGCCAACATCAAATAAGCACTGAAAAAAACAGCGATCATTATCATAAAGCGTATACGTAGACTAAAAGATTCTTTTGGCATGATATCCCAACTGTAGTCTTAGGTACTCTTAGCAAAATAGATCAGGTTTTATATCTTATATGAATAATATTGTTTAATTATGCATGACTAATTATTGATTTAATGCATAAAAACACGAATAATCAGCTAATGATTCATTTTCTATTTTTGCGTTTAATTTTAATTAGAACATAGACATAAATGTAACTCTAGTACCTTATGCAAACACCTGGGTTTGTTGATATAATCTTATTCTCTTATCTGCCAACAATTTTATAATTATTTAGGTAATACCCATTATTATTTTATGGTAAATTTACACTCTGTCTGTATTTTTTAATCGTATGTCAAAGCAAAACGCTAAAGTTGTTGTAGGCCTTTCCGGTGGTGTAGATTCTTCCGTTACTGCCCTAATATTAAAAAACCAGGGATTCCAGGTGGAAGGTCTTTTCATGAAGAATTGGGTGGACTTACAGGGTGATGGCAATTGTCCAATCGAAACAGATCTCGCAGATGCGCGACAAATTAGTAAAACCCTACAGATACCCTTTCATTGGGAAAATTTCGCTCCCGAATATTGGGATAATGTATTTACTCATTTTCTAGATGAATATCGTGCAGGTAGAACACCAAATCCAGATATACTTTGCAATCGTGAAGTCAAGTTCAAGGTGTTCCTAAATCATGCCTTGACTATGGGAGCGGATAAAATTGCAACAGGTCATTATGCTCATATTGAAGAACAGGATGGTTTATTTTTATTAAAACGTGCAATTGATCAAAACAAAGATCAAACTTACTTTCTGTACACACTGAATCAAGATCAGCTATCAAAAAGCCTCTTCCCCCTAGGTGAATTAGAAAAACCAGCCGTACGTAAAATAGCCAGCGAAGCAAAATTTGTCACTCATGACAAAAAAGATAGCACTGGAATCTGTTTTATCGGTGAGCGAAATTTTCGAGATTTCCTCAGCCAATTTATCCCTGCTCAACCCGGTATAATGCAAACTGCTGAGGGGAAAACAATCGCTGAGCATCAAGGAATCATGTATTACACTTTAGGTCAACGCAAAGGCCTTGGCATTGGCGGCCAACACGATTCAAACGAAGAGCCTTGGTTTGTTGTTGGAAAAAAAATTAAAGAAAACATTTTAATTGTGGAACAAGGACATAACCACCCACTAATGTTTAGCAATTCCTTAACGGCAATTGATGTAAGTTGGACTTCAGGCTTACAGCCAGAACTCCCCTATCGCTGTACGGCCAAAACCAGATATCGACAGACTGATCAAAGTTGTACAATTATTAAAAATGAAAATGATCGTTTTGAAATCATTTTTGATGAACAACAACGTGCAATGACGCCAGGACAATCCATTGTATTTTATCAGGATGATATTTGCCTAGGTGGTGGTATCATCGATGAAGTAGATAATATAATTTATGGTTAGCTATTTTATTAAAATATTGCCAACCAATCACAATAAAACTAATTTTAAAATGTTGAAGGTTAAATACTCCTAATGGCAAATAGAGATAATATAATTCCCTTAGCCGGTATGTTTCAAGCAGGTTACTTGATATATGAATTAGCGCATACGGGTAGGACAAATGAAGCGGCATATCAAGCCAGTATCAATAGCATTCTTATCACCGATTCAAATACAACTGAAGACGTGTACGGTGATATTTATGGCGTACAATATGGTCTTGATTTACTCTGTAATATCTTTGATAAAACAAATAAAACACGAGATATGGAGATTGCCCGTTATGTCCTTGGCATTATTCACTTAGAAAAAAAACTCCGCAAGATACCTTCAATGGATGATCGAATTGTTAGCGGAATTACCCTTGCAAATAATCAAGCCAAAACATTTGATAGTAGTACTCATGAAAACGTAATCGCAAACTTGGCGGATACTTATGCGGAGACAATAAGTACTATTCAACCTCAAATTATGGTTAGTGGTGAGCCCGAATATTTAACCAATACAGCCACAGCCAACAAAATTCGCGCCTTGTTAATGGCATTAATGCGATCGACTGTTTTGTGGCTTCAGAAAGGTGGCTCTCGATGGGACTTGATTTTTCAGCGAAAGAAAATCATTGATCTTGCAAAAATAACTCGACCAGCTTAAATGATATGATACAGAAGGCTAAAATGGATACCAAAGTCCTGTAGATTTTTAAACTCATCAGGCCTTTGCAATAAAGGGACACCAACAAAAAGCTCAGTATTAATGGATTTCATTTTTTGCCAAGCTACACCGCCACCCATACTCAGCAAGTGATCTTTATCAGTGTTGATTTCTTTATTCCAACCAACACCATAATCAACAAACGCTGTGATAAATGTGCCCTTGAATGACGTTTTTTGTATCCATTCACTACTAAATAAAAAACCATTGTCTCGTACCACAGAATTTTCGCGGTAACCCCTAACTGTAGCTACACCACCAAGTGAGAATTTTTCAGATCCAACTAAAGAATCCATTGCATATTGCAACTTTGAGTTTAATCTAAACATACCCAAACCTCGACTTAAAGACTGAGTTATTTTCCAATGTGTATAAAATGCTGCAGTGTTTGGATTACCTACGCTTGTTAATCTCTTAGACTCTTGGCTGTTCAATCCCTTCCTTAGGGTAAAATTGGTATGCTGTTGTAAGCGATTTGTTTTTTTGTCCCAATTGGCTGAGATAATGATAATGTTGGATTCACACTCTCCGCTTTCACCACAACCGATTACGCTACTATCTCCATCAATAAGCGTTTTACTGGTTAACTGCTCGTAACCAGCAACATAAGACGAGGTTGTTTTACCACTCCATCGCTGATCCAATAACCAGTTAAATCCGATTAAACTTGATTCACTTTCAATCTTCAGTTCTGGATCATTCTCAACTATTTGAGCGTCACTATTCACATAATAAGCCGATAACTTCGAACTGATTAAATTGATTGGCAATATATATTTTAAAGAATAGTCTTTTAAACCTCGAGTGATTCCTATTTGCCCAGTCAGTAAGTCGCTATGACCTGTGATATTGCCATGCCTTGCTGATAAAAATACCCGCTCTGCACCTATGCCTGGTGATCGATAATTATCAACTCCTGTGGTCAATTGATAAGCTTTTTTCTCAACGACATTAATTTTTAACTCAGCAAGTGCTTGGTTGTCACTTGGCAAAACCTCGGCATTTACTGACTCGACTAATGGATTATTTTTAATTTCGTTCAAGCGTGATTTGAGATCATTCAGATTAAGGGGTGAATTTTTTTCTTTAAACTGATTAACAAAATAACTTTCTCCCAATGATTTATTACCAGTTACATAAACATTACCCAATTTCCCTTCTATTGCGAGAAATATAACAGTTCCATTTTCAATTTCTTGATCGGGCAAAATCACACCCGAATTGATATAGCCATTTTCAATATACAATTGAGTGATTTCAAATGCCATCTGATGTAATTGGCTATTCGTTATTGTGCTTCCAACATAATCCTTAATAATGGGTAATAAAGCTGAACGCGTTAATACTGTATTTCCTTGAATTCGAACCTTTTTAACCAACACTCTTTGGTTTCGTTGATTATTTTTAAGAGAATCACTAATTTTAGGCAATACTTGCTTTACAGAAACTTCATTGTTTAAGAATTCTGGAACGATTTTATGTGAAAATTGTGGAAGTTGATATCCAGCATCACCGGCATCTAATGTCACAGCAAGACCATTTGAAATAGAAACAAAAAATACCGACAAAACATAAAAATATCGATTTAGCTGCATTGACTAAATATTCCCAAAATAGTGCTTTCGCTTGCAGCATCCTTAATTCGTGACAAGTCTACTTGGTGATATAAACCACCGGGATTAAACTCGCCTGGCATTGGTTGAAATAATACTTTTCGTGTACTTAATAATTGATGTTTCCCGCTAGGTGAGCAGTGATTATTAGTCTTAGCTTGTTGGGTGCTCTGCTCCTGTATTTTACCAAAATCAAATTCATTGGCCTCAGATTTTAACGCGACGGGGTCTAACTCATTCGATGAAACCGTAGCACTTATATATTCTTGATTTTCCGAAATTGAAATGTTGTCATTTGTCGATGATTGATCATCAATGAGTAAATTTTTCGATTCAATTTCTCCAGTAACAGACACTGAAACATTAGTATCCGAATCAATAGACCCCATCAAGGCAGATAAGCTATCATCATTCACATTCTCCACTAAAACCTTTAAATTATCGATATTCAACGAGGCATCAATAATTCCAGTATCATCAAGCGCATTAACATCTCTTACCACGAGTTCATCAGAAACTATTTTAATATTGCTTGGATCAAAAGTATTAATTTCGGTATTTGAAAGCACCAATACATCGCTTCTCATTTGTATATCTGCCGATGATTGACTGGAGTTGGAGTTTTCTGAAATTTGAGAATCTGCAATAACCAGTTTACCACCAATAATAGAAATCCCCTGATTACTAGTCCCAAAAACAGTTAAACTAGATTCATTTACATTAATGTCTGCATAATCATCAACTGAAATATCAATGCTATTTAAAGTTACTAAATCTATTTCACTTATTTGTTGATTTGCAACAATATTAATTTCACCTTCCTCAGCACTTATCTCTGTCTGATACAAATTTATAGCACCACCAACAACATTAATTGATTGAGACCCTGAAACTGACAGTTGACTATTGTTAATAACGATAGAAGACGGATCGCTTGAAAGAAAACCAAAGCTTGTGGGATTAGAGCTACTTAAAGTATTATTTTGACTGTTGGAAGCGGTAAAATACTGATCATCATTAGCAAATTTTAAATAATCCGCAGTACTGCTATAAAAGGAACCCGTGATATCTAAACTCGCATTTTCGCCAAACAAAACTCCATTGGGATTTAATAACCATAAATTAGCCCCGCTAATGGTGGAACGTAAAGTACCATCAATATTTGAGGCATTATTACCACTAACGCGGGAAATGATGTTTTTGATATTGTTTGAACCAGAAAAAGTGGCAGTTTCATCAGCGGAAATGCTAAAAGATTCGAAACCATGGTATAAATTATCACCACTTGTTTGACCTAAATCTTCCGTAATATTGAATTCTTGACTAGTAGAATCCTTTATTATGGTTAAATTACCTTCTAAAACGATTTCTGCACATACATTAGCTTGAATAAAAAATCCAAAAAGTAAAATATGCGCACGCTTTAAATGATGATACATTTTTGAGCATCTTAATCAGTAATGGTCTCCTTTTTTATTCGACCATTATGACCAAAATCTTCAGCTTTTTATTGCTTACTGTACGTTACCGAGTAAATTATGCTCGTCATTGCTGCTAGCAGCTTCATAGATGACATAAATTTCGCCAGTACTATTCAACACAGCACCTGCGTTAATTTTTACACCATCAGTACTTGAACCAAAATAGGCTTTACCTGGTATAACATTTCCTAAAAGATCCGTAGAACTATCACAAGTTTGTGTCTGTATAGGGTTCTGTAAATTTCCTTGATCAGTTAGTGTGATTTCAACATTCTCTGCTAAGCAACTAACTGCTATATATTGTGCATTTACCGGCAATGCATAATGTGTCGCAAAATTAGAAGCTGACCAGAAAGCTGTTGCCTCCGAACCATCTGAATCAGCGCCCTGTAGGGCAGCAATTGGGTTATCAGCTTCAATATGATAAGCGTTACCTTGACCTTCACTGCCATTCGTTCCTGCAGTTATCTCCATACGCTCTCCACTGCTCAATAGATGCGTTTCAGTCAAACCGGTACTCGTTGTAACGGTGATATTAGTGTCATCTTTTAACGCTCCAACAAATACTCTGTTGGTTCTAATCCCAGTTAATTCATTGGCAACTGGTGGGACAGCGAATACATCTTTATTATTACTGGTATGCGATACTAGAATGTCTTGATCCACACTAATCATTCCGGAAATAGTATTATCAGATCCCGCATCAAACTCATTCACTACACCCGCATTAAGTGTAAGACTTGTTAATGCGCCATTGATATTTATAGACACGGTTGCATCGACATTTGGACTCAATAAAAAATAAGTATGTGAACTACGATAATGAGGTACAACAAAAGTACTACCTAAAAATTGTGCGGGAACTAGCATATCCGTTCCATCAACATCACTCGCGACATCAAAATTGCCCGTACCACTAATTTGAGACCCTTGAATTAATTCCGCTACTGCAATAGTGCCCCTTTGGTTTTTATTTAGAACGAGTGTAGTCTGACCAATAGCAATCGTATTATTATCACTTAGACTAACAATACTTAAGTCTTGATCCTGAATCCTAGGATTTAAAATATAGTAAGATTGATTGGGCATAACCAAAACACTGGTGGTCGCTGTTCCGATAGCATTTTCATTATCAGTAACGGTTAATTGGAACTCAAGAATTTCATCTATCGTTATAGTAGGTGCATTAAATGATGGCATCACTGATGAAAAATCGGATAAACTTACGCTCGTGCCACTAAGTTGTATCCAGGTGTATTCTTGAATTTCACCATCAGAATCTACACTAGCAGATCCATCAAGAGTTACTATTGCTTCAGTTTTAATCCTCTGATCGATGCCCGCGTTTGCAACAGGTATTTGATTGATATTCTTTACAGTAAGCGTTACATCGTTATATGAGGAAGCTCCGTCATTATCTGTTACAGTGAGTCTAAATCGCATTGACGTATCACTTGTAACATCTGGGCTAGTGAAACTTAGTAACTCAGCTGCACTTCCAGTTAGGACGACCTCAGGCCCAGTCATATTTTCCCAAGAATAAGTCTCGATAGATCCGTCAGGATCGCTACTCATACTACCATCCAAACTAACAGGCATGTTTTCATAAACATTAGCATTAGAAACAATAGTAACTACCGGTAATTGATTCACATTTTGAATAGTTACGATGACCGTGTCCGAGGTAGAACTCACACCCTCATTATCTGTCACGACTAAAGCAAAAGTTAATGTGGCCTCCGAATTGACACTCGGCGCAGTGAAACTTGGTGCAGCGGTATCTGACCCATTTAAGGCAACGCTTTCCCCGCTAGTTTGTGTCCAGACATAACTTTCAATGGCACCGTCGGGATCGTCACTCTCATTCCCATTTAAAACAACAACCGTATTTTCATTAGAATTAATGTCCACACCTGCATTCGCAATGGGTAATTGATTGACATTTTTAATAGTTACGCTGACCGTGTCCGATGTAGAACTCGCACCCTCATTATCCATCACAAGTAAAGCAAAGGTTAACGTAGTATTAGTACTGACGCTCGGTGCGATAAAACTTGGTGCAACGGTAGTTGCAGCAGCTAAGGCAACAGTTTCTCCACTGATTTGTGTCCAAATATAACTGTTAATGGAACCATCTGGATCTGAACTGCCATTACCATTTAAGGCTACTGGTGTATTTTCATTAGTATTAAAGTCCACACCGGCATTCGCTAGGGGCAATTGATTCACATTTTGAATAAGCACGCTAACTGTGTCCGAGGTAGAACTCGCACCCTCATTATCCACCACGACCAAAGCAAAAGTTAATGTGGTATCCGTACTGACACTCGAAGCAATAAAACTTGGAGCAACGGTATCTGACCCATTTAAGGCAACGGTTTCCCCGCTAATTTGTGTCCAGACATAACTTTCTATGGAACCGTCGGGATCCGAACTCTCAATACCATTTAAACCAACAACGCTATTTTCATTCGTATTAATATCTACGCCAGCATTCGCTACTGGAATTTGATTTACGTTCTGAATCCTAACATTTACAGAATCTAGAATGGATTGCGCACCTTCATTATCAGTCACTATTAAGGAAAAGGTGAGTGTCGTCTCTGAGCTAACACTGGGCGAGGTAAAGCTGGGTGTAGCAGTAGTAATTTTATTAAGCAAGACAGATGGCCCTGCCACTTGCGTCCAACTATATTGCTCAATAGTTCCATCTGGATCAGTACTACTATTTCCATCTAAAGTTACGGTAACATTTTCGTTAACACTAGAATCAACACCAGCATGAGCAGTAGGTGACGTATTAACGTTAAGAATCATAACATTGACAGTTGCTTGTACTGACTCAGCCCCAAGATTATCGGTGACAACTAGTGCAAATGTAAACATAGTATCAACACTAACATTAGCTACATTAAAACTTGGATTAACGATAGTTGTATCGCTTAAAGAAACGATGGGACCAGCAATTTGTGACCAACGATATGTACTAATTTGACCGTCTGGGTCAATACTATGACTACCATCTAAACTGATATGATTATTTTCTTCAATACTAAAGTCTATGCCGCCATTAGCAATCGGTAATTGGTTAATAATCTCTGGATTATCAACACAGTTTAAAATAATAGGAGTTATTGGCGATTGAACAATATCTGATAATGTATCAACGGTACAAGTTTGTCCTTCGGGGTGTTGTTTAATATTAAAATTAAATAGCTCACCAAACTTTGTATTTATATTGACAATATTGCTGTCAATAACAATTGATTGACCGTTACTATTGAGCAACTCAAATGCACCTAAATAATTATTTGTTTCAAATTGATATTGAAAATTCACATCATCGCACGTCATGACTATTTCAACATCATTTGCAGGCATATTTGCTTCGATTAGTCCATTACTAATTTCACAAGACTTAGTAAGCGGCGCCTCAAACTTCACTACATAATGAGATTTATAAGGAATTTCTTGAGTATAATTTCCTAATGAATTAACAAATAGTTCGGAGTCATTTACAAAAATTTGTAAGCGCACATTACCTAAACCTTGTACGTCAATGGTAATATTATACAAGTCATTTTCACATATAATTTGGATAGATGAAACTTCTTCTAAACTCATGATTCCAGATTCATTATTCAAGCTACAAATCTGTCCGACAGGCTGTTTTACAATCTCAACATGATATTCCTGGTTTAAAGAATAGTTTTCTAGAAAATTAAAGGCACCATTTTTTGAGAGATACAATAGCGATCCATCACTGTTTTTTAATGTTAAACCACCTAATAATCCAGAGATAGAACCACCTAATAAAACCGCCTCATCTGAGCAAGCTATATTGAATGAATTTTTTGTCTCATTAATAATACATTGCTGGTTAGCCGGTTGTTTTTCAATACTGAGCTCACCAACTAAATGGTCTGATGCGATAGAGAAATTTCCATTACTGCTAATAAAATAACGACTACTTGATACTGCTAAAATGAGTGAACCGTTTAACCCAGAAACTGTTCCATGCATATTCTGCGCTGTTTCTTCACAAATAATGCTAATAGAACTAACATCAGAAGATTTAATCATGCCTTTACTATTAATCAAACGGCATGATTGATTTTGAGGCTGTTCTAATATTTCTATTTTATAAAGCGAATTATCAGGCAGTTTCGTATCAAATTTAAAATGCTCTAGATCAACAATACTTAACTCATCTAATCCATAATTTGTTAGCCTTAGTTTTCCTTTTAAACCACCAATTAAACCACCAACTGAATACAATTCATGAGTAACATTTTTTTGAATATCTTCTCGTGATAATGTCATTTGAAAATGAAGCGCTGCACGACCAGGTTCAACTAAACCAGACGTCTTACCACTTCTGGCTAAAAGCTCTAAAACGCTTTGATGAATAGTAAACTCTTTTTGAGAAACAGAAAAATCTATGCTTATGGTATTCGATAATTTATGAATTTCTGGTGATATATAGATTCCATTTTCTGGATTATCATCACCATCCAAACTCTGTAATAATTGTAAAATATTTATAAGTGTATCTTTATGTTTATCTTCATGAACGAGGTCTAAAAAGGTAAGTACATTTGATGCAGTTGTTTCTCCCAAAAAGCTTTCACCCAAATAAAACTGTATGGTTTCACCTTCCAGAAAATTAAATTCTCCATTGTTTTGAGTTATTCCAGACGAACTTTCGGTTTTAAAAACTAAACCATCAACAGCGCTATCTAATAAAACCCCTGTTTTGAGATTAGAATTAGTCTCAACTCCACCACCACAAGCGGTTAAGAACAAAGTAATAATTGAAAGGAGAACAAAACGCAGGAAGATCATAATAACCCTCTAAGAGATTGAAATAACATGACAGAAAATCTATCAGCTGAATCAGAGGGGCAAATACTACGTTGTGAAAATTAAATAGATGTTATATTGACCAACATATGCTAACCAATTGTTTTAACGAGAAAAACACTCTCTATAAATAATAATTTATAAATAATTTCTAGGTAAAATCCTAAGGAAAATGAGAAAAGTAGGTAGTTAGTTAATTATGCTGAAGAACCAATAAACTTGCCCAATTTTTGGGGTGATTAAATGTTTTATGACTAATTAATGCAATTTTTGCCCTTTGAAGTGCATTTTCTACGTTAAAACCGGCTTGCAAAAATTGATAAAATTGAGAAATAAGTCTCTGACTGGCTTCTTGTGAATATGACCAAAGAGGTGCAACGACGGATGTTGAGTTTATCATTTGAGAATTGAAATAAATATTATTCATTTTGTTCGGTTCATTATTGGAAAAAAGAAGCAAACCGAGTTTTTTACCACTATTGATTTTATTAACTATGCCAAACAGAGGAAGATTTTCATCTTGCATGACAATAATACTTTGCCGATAGTCGTTAGCTAATTTAAAACGATTAAAAATATTAAATAATTGATCGTGCTTTATATCTGAAACTTTTTCTTTTAACGTTTGTATTTCTTCATTACTCGTTATTTTAGTATTATTTTTATTCTCTGAAAATATAGGCAATTCAAATTCATTTGTTGGTAATAAGTGATAATTCTGGCCATTATGTTTCCACTTTTCAGCTTTAACTGATTTAATACCTGACAAGACATATTTCAAAGCATAATTTTCAATTAAATAATGATTCTTTTCATATAACACACCAAATGGCAATTTCATTAACTCCTGAGCAGGAACAAACGAAATTGTTTGAACATTATTATTTTTCAATACATCGTCAAATGGAGAAATTAACCATCGATGAAATTTCTTTGCTTGTATTATATAGGACTTTTCCGACTTACTTTGCCGAATATTTTTCGTCAATTTTTTCAAGTTAAGCAATAAATTTTTACGTGACACTTTGTGTATTTTAAAATATATACCAGCCCTTCCTTTCAATATAACATAAAGGTGTTTTTCTGATACAAGCGTATATAGTACAACTTCACTATCAGATAAGGTTCCAACAATTTCTTCTTGTTTAATTTTACAATTCCCAAAACAAAATGCTGCTAACTCTTTAAACCGTAATTTTTCTGCATAATGTACTATTCTCTGTAATTCAGCTTGAATTGATGACTCATCTTTGATTTTCCGGACATTCTGAAATAATAAAACAAACAATTCATCAAACACAGGCTTAACATCAATGTTAAAACTGCGTTCATAGCGCATAAAATTTACTATATCTAATGAATCCAATATATTAATCGCAGATTTATATTGTTTTAAAGCCGATCCTATTTTATTTTGAGCCGAGAAAATTCTGCTTAGTTGTACTGACCACCGATATACCAGATCTAAATTATTTATTTTCTGAGCAAGTACAATGGCTTCCTGGGTAAATCGACCAGCAATAGTATATTGTTTTTCATCAGCATAAATCTGACCAATATATCCATTCGATATTGATTGCAATTGATTATTTTTATATTTTTTTGCAAGCTTCAGGCTTCGCTCATGCCACAAATAGGCCGTTTTTCGGTAGCTATGATTCAATTCTAACTTAATCTGGGCTGTTCTGTATAAAGTTCCTAGACTAATATAATTTTCAACTATTTTTTCAGATACTGGAATTTCAGTAATTAGGCTTTCTAATAAGTTAAATTTTTGTTTTATTTTTTCTTTTTCACCCAAAGCGATTATTACACGTAACAAATTTATCTGAGCCTGTAACATTAAATCCTGTAAATTCATAGACCTTGCCAATCGATAACTTTCCTCAAAACTCATCTTGGCTGATCGATAGTCTGTGACAAGCACATCGGCATAACCAAGTTCGTTTAGTAAACTAGCCAATAACGTAGGATTATTTAATTCGCGAGCAGATTCTACAGCTACACTATAATAATCACGCGCTAGTTCATTATTAGCCAACGACTGGTAAGCAATACCCAATAAACGATAGCTACGAGATAAAGAAAATGGATCACTTAGGTTCACCACCAATTGCTCAATTTCTGTAGCAACTTTAAATGCTGAAACACCATCTGACTGTTGTTGATAAACCGTTAAAAGAGAAAACAATATATCCAGGGTTCTATCTGCATCCCCTTGTTGAATTGAATTTTTCTTAGCTTTCTTATATAGTTTTTCTGCCATTCCCCACTGATGATCCGAAGCGGCTTGCTTGGCATTGTCTAAAATCGACGAGCGTGTTTCAACTGGAGTGGAATTACTATCACCATGAGCATTTGGTAGGCAAATAAACAAAAGCAACAAAAATAATGGCAAAGCAAGCTTCCAAAGTGATTAATTATTTACATCATAACTTACCGCTTGAACATTGTTTTGATAGTACGCGGCATGGCCTGACGAAATCATGGCATCGTTTATATTAAGCCATTTTCCATCAGTGCCTAGAAGCCAAATTTCTGCAAGATATCGACCGTATTTTCCCTTTTTATCACTAATTGTCTGTAATAATATTTCACGGTCTAATACGAGTTCACGTAAATAGTCTCGCGCCAATAACCCCTTCTCTCGTTCTTCACCTCTCAGCTCCGGTGTATTAATCCGGTTAAGTCGTAATTTCTCATTATGAATCCATGTATTGAGGCCCATATCAATATCTACTGTACATGTATCACCATCATATACAGAGACAACCTTAGCGCGATAACAATATAAGCTAATAGCCATTTTATATTCCTTTAACGTTTCATCTGAATATTATAGGATAACGCCACTCTACTATCAGACCTAGCTTTTCATTATATATATACTAAATACATTAATTATTTAAGATAAACTCAGCCCATACGGATAAAAATTACGCTTACAAATAAGCACTTTAAATCAAGACAATTCATAAACATATGATTTAAATCGCATATCTATGACATTCGAAAATTTTTTGGGTATCTAAACACTGAGTGAAAAACAACGAATTAGTTTTTAGAAATTAAAATAATGAGAATTGATAATAATGTATGCAATTTACAAACTATAATATGCTTTGTTTAATGTGTTTTATTAACTCAGGGCCTTCATAAATCAAACCCGAGTAAATCTGTACTAAACTGGCACCAGCTTCTATTTTATCGATGGCATCTTCAGCACTCATGATACCACCAGCTGCAATGATTGGAATTTCATCACCAAGATGAGCATGGAGCTGAGCAACAATATTTGTAGACTGTCTGGTTAAGGGTGCACCGCTAAGCCCCCCGGCTTCCTCACCATGGATTACATCAGAAACAGCATCACGACTTATAGTCGTATTGGTAGCAATTACCCCATCCATGCCTAACTCACGTAAAACCTGTGCAATTACACCAACATCTTCATGACCTAAATCAGGTGCAATTTTCACCACCAAAGGCACATATTTTCCATGCATATCCGCTAATATAGATTGCTCTTTTTTCAAAGCGGACAATAATGGCCTAAATTCATTGCCCTGCTGCAACTGACGCAAATTCTTTGTATTAGGAGAAGATATATTAATGGTGACATAACTAGCGTATTCATATACTTTGCGCAAACAAATTAAATAATCTTCGACCGCATTTTCAATTGGCGTTGTCGCGTTCTTGCCAATGTTAATTCCCAAAATGCCCTCAAAATTCGATTGTTTGACCTGATCAACAAGGTAATCAACGCCTTTATTGTTAAATCCCATACGATTAATAATTGCCTGTTTCGATGGTAATCGAAACATACGAGGTTTTGGATTTCCTTCTTGAGGCTTAGGCGTAACAGTACCTATCTCAATAAAACCAAACCCCAAGGCTGACAGGGCATTAATATGATCACCATTTTTATCCAAACCTGCTGCCAATCCCACGACACTAGGAAATTCAATCCCCATTACCGTTTTAGTTTCAGTCACAAGATCTGAGCTATAGAGCTTCAATAATCCGAGTTTATGAACTTTATTAAGAGAGTTTAGCGTAAATTCATGGGCAGTTTCAGCATCAAGTTGAAACAACAAAGGGCGTAAAATTTTATAGATCATTATTATTTCAACAAGGCATTTTAGAAAGGAGTAACGATTCAGATTGCTCCTGATTTATTCTAGTGCAACGCTTTCGCGTCCTGCTATCGCTCAATACCTACGTCCTGTAGGCAAGAAAAAAGCGCGCAGTTCACAAGTGTGAATGAGCACTTTTGACGAAGCAATAGGATAAATCAGGGGTGAGCTGTATCGTTATTCGATGATTTCTGCTTTTTCTATGATGACATCTGTTTCAGGCACGTCCTGATGCCCACCACTAAATCCCGTAGCAACATTCTTAATTTCTTCAACTACCGGCATACCATCAGTCACTTTACCAAATACACAATAACCCCAACCACTAGAAGTTTCAGCAGAATGATCTAAGAAATTATTATCTTTTACATTAATAAAAAATTGCGCGGTTGCTGAATGAGGATCGTTAGTACGAGCCATTGCTATCGTACCATTCTCGTTAGAAACACCATTATTTGCTTCGTTTTCGATTGCTTCACGCGTTTCTTTCTGATTCATTCCTGGCTCAAATCCACCACCTTGAATCATAAAATTGTTAATGACACGATGAAAAACCGTTCCATCAAAAAAACCATCCTTTACATATTGCTCAAAATTCGCAACCGTTTTAGGGGCTTTATCAGCAAACAGTTCCAGAGTGATTTCACCCATATTAGTTGTCAATTTAATCATGGTATTTCCTTTATTGCACAAATATTAATTAAGTTGTGATACGTCTCTTACAGCGCCCTTAGAGGCACTCGTGGTCAACGCGGCATAAGCTTTTAGAGAAGCGGGTACGATTCGATCGCGATTTTCTGGTTTCCAGCCTGTTTTACCTTTGGCATCCATAGCTTCACGTCGTGTTTGTAATTCTTTATCACTTAAGGCTAAACGAATGCCTCGATTGGGAATATCAATTTCAATCTTGTCACCTTCCACAACCAAACCTATTGCACCACCTTCTGCAGCCTCAGGTGATACATGGCCTATAGAAAGACCTGAAGTCCCACCAGAAAATCGTCCATCAGTTATTAAAGCACAAGCCTTACCCAGGCCTTTAGATTTTAAATAACTTGTGGGATATAACATTTCCTGCATACCGGGTCCACCACGGGGGCCTTCATAGCGAATAATAACCACATCCCCAGCGACAATTTCATCGCCCAATATGGCTTCAACCGCGGCATCCTGACTTTCGTAAATTCTTGCAGGACCAGAAAATTTTAAAATACTATCATCTACACCGGCTGTTTTTACCACGCACCCATCCAATGCAATGTTTCCATATAGTACAGCAAGCCCCCCTTCTTCACTATAGGCATGTTCTATTGAACGTATGCAACCATTTTCTCTATCGTCATCCAAAGTTGGCCAGCGTTTATCCTGGCTGAAGGCTTGAGTTGTCCTAACATTTGCAGGACCCGCTTTGTAAAATGTTTTACTTTTCTCATCACTTGAGTTAACGATATCCCACTGATCCAATGCGGCTTGCATGCTCTTACTGTGAATAGTCGGCGACTCATTGTGTAACAAACCTGCACGATTTAGTTCGCCCAAAATACCCATGACACCGCCTGCACGATGCACATCTTCCATGTGATATTTCTGTGTACTTGGTGCAACTTTGCAGAGTTGAGGGACTTTTCTAGATAAACGATCAATATCATCCATGGTAAAAGGCACTTCACCTTCTTGAGCTGCTGCTAATAAATGTAAAATCGTATTAGTGGAACCACCCATAGCAATATCTAACATCATAGCATTTTCAAAGGCTTTCATGTTGGCAATAGAACGAGGTAATACCGAAGCATCATCTTCCTCATAATATCTTTTTGCGATACCAACTATACTTCGACCTGCTTCCAAAAATAATGCTTCACGATCTGCATGAGTAGCCAACATACTACCATTGCCTGGCAAAGATAATCCCAATGCTTCAGTTAAACAATTCATGGAGTTCGCAGTAAACATACCTGAACATGACCCACATGTTGGACAAGCCGAACGCTCATATTCCAACGTTTTTTCATCAGAGACACCAGGCGTTACTGCAATAACCATTGCATCAACTAAATCAAGCTTTTTATTTTCCCCATCTATGACCGCCTTACCAGACTCCATGGGACCACCGGAAACAAAAATCGTTGGAATATTTAAGCGCAGAGCTGCGTTAAGCATTCCCGGTGTAATTTTATCGCAATTGGATATACAAACCAGTGCATCCGCACAGTGTGCATTAACCATATATTCAACGGCATCTGTAATTATTTCCCGAGAGGGCAAGCTATAAAGCATGCCGCTATGACCCATAGCAATTCCATCGTCTACAGCAATTGTATTAAACTCTTTAGCAACACCACCCGCCTGCTCTATTTCCCGAGCAACTAATTGACCAAGATCTTTTAAATGAACATGACCTGGTACAAATTGAGTAAATGAATTAGCGATTGCAATAATAGGTTTATTAAAATCATCATCTGTCATGCCTGTAGCACGCCAAAGAGAACGTGCTCCCGCCATGTTCTTACCATGAGTTGTTGTTCTAGAGCGGTATGTGGGCATTTTTCAACCTTTTAAACTGTATAAAAAAGCGAATTTTAACAAAAAAATGCCTTTAAGGGGCATTAAATCACGTTAATCAGACGACAAAATGGTTTTTTGAGAGCACTACCATATCAATTCAAAGGACATTAAAGTTAGGATAATCTAAACCATTAATTAATCAGTATTTTATGACTTATATTAGCTATACTTTAATCACCTTTTGAATTCATGAGTTTTATCGAAGATGATTTTAAGCACCAAACAATTCTTCCAAATCAGTTGTTTTTTCTTATGTACATGCTTTGGATTTGCAAACCAATCTCAGGCCAGCAGTAATCTCGTCATTTCCGACCAACAAAATAGTTATTCCCTCACACAATATTTAAGCATTCTCGAGGATCCAAGCAACAAGCTAAGTATCAGTGATGTCAAACAACCCAAGTATGCGAAACACTTTAAAGACAATAAAAATGCTAACCAGCGCATAGGTTTCTCATCAAATACTTTTTGGTTACGTTTTAATGTAAAAAACGACAGCATTAAAGGAGAAAAATGGGTCATTCATCATAATTTCTCCAATACCCAACTCATGGATGTTTATATTCCAGCAAATAATTTCAAACGCCAACGCTCTGGTTCGGTTGTTCCGGTTAATTTGCGTGAATTTCCGCAACGAGAAATCGTCTTTTCAACAAAATTGCCACAAAATACGGAACAAACCATATATATACGGTTGCAAAGTCAAGGTACGCTAAACCTGGATATCAACTTACTAAAACAACAGACTTTTCACAAAAACAGTTCAACTCACTCACTTATATTGGGCGTTTTTTATGGAATTATATCTTTCGTCGCAATTTATAACTTAATTTTTTTCATAGCGCTTAGAGAAACTTGTTATCTTTACCTTAGTCTATTTATGCTTTTTTGTGGCACATCTTATGGTTTATATGATGGTTATTTACAATTAATTCTAGATCCTTCGCTACTACCTGCAACACCATTTTTAATTGCTATGTTCATTGGGACAAGTGCATTAATACTTATTTTACATCGGGAGACTTTTTTATCTATTGATAACAATCCGCTTTATATTAAAAGAACACATGAAGCTTTAATCCTAGGTTGGTTATTCATAATAACATTATCACCTTTTATTAGTTTAGTAATTATCCATTATGCTACAGCTCTATTGGCATTACTCACCGTATTTAGTTTAACGTCAACAGCTATTATTGCGTGGCACCAAAATAAGCCTGCTGCGAGATTTGCTGCTTTAGGTTGGATCATATTCAGTGCTTGTTTGCTTTTAGTTGCCCTTGTACGCTTGAGTGTAATCCCAGATTTATATGTTTATAAACACCTTCTTCGATCGGGGTTGATCTTGTTAGTGATATTGCTATCCTTCGCATTACTTGTTCGTATTAACAAACTTAGAGTTTTTAACGAAAAATCACGTAATATTTTGATGCATTCAGAATTACAACGAGACCTTGCCTTAGAGGCTGGACAACTCGGTATTTGGCGTTGGCAAGTCGCCTCTGATGCAATTTATTGGTCTAATCGTACCTGTGAGATATTTGGTGTTAATCAAAAAGACATACCAAAAAGTTTCATGGAATATAGTGATTATATTCATCCTGATGATTTAGATTATCTTGAAGAAACTGTCGAACATGCAATAGCGGCACATCAACCGTATTCACTTCAACATCGGATATTACGACGTGATAATTCAGAAGTTTGGGTGCAATGTTACGGAAAAGTTGAATTTGATAACGATGATAAACTAATCGGTACAATTGGAACAATTCAAGATATTACACAACAAAAGCAACTTGAAACAGAACAAAAGCAAACTCAGCAACTTTATGAGAACGTTTTCTCTTCTGCAACCGAAGGTTTTGTTATTCGCACGCTTGAAGGAAAAACTATCCAAGCAAATCCAGCTATTTATCAAATGTACGGATATAGCAAAGAGGAGTTTTTCGAGCTAAGCTTAGAACAACTAATTCCTGCAGATTCAGATGAAAATTTACAAGAACGCAGGCAAGCTATTCAAAATAATCAAATGTACTTTAGTGAAGTAAAACGAGTTTGCAAAGATGGAAGAATTATCGATGTTGAAGTTCATGCCAGTTTAATTAATTATCAAGGAAAACCTCATGTGTATTCGATTGTTCACGATATCACTGAACGAAAACAAAATGAAAAAATTATTAAAAGTATCGCTGAAGGCGTATCTTCCATCACAGGGAATGCTTTTTTTCATCAACTAATTTTACAAATGGCTAAACTATTTCATGCTCATTATGCGTTCATTAGCCTAACCGATAAAAATAATCCAATTATGCTAAATACCTTTGCTTTATGTATCGACAATCAAATTGTAGATAATATTTCATATGGCCTCAAAGACTCACCCTGCAGTGAAGTGCTTGATCAAGAAACTTGCGCTTATCCCAGTAATGTCCAAGAATTATTTCCGTCAGACAAGTTGCTGGTTGAAATGAACGCAGAAAGTTATATAGGTTCACCACTATTTGACACAGAAGGGGAACCTATCGGGGTAATCGTTATCATCGATACTAAGCCAATGGAAAATATTGAGTATATCAAAGAGATCATGCAAATATTTGCGGCTCGTACCGGTGCTGAGCTTGAACGTGTACGAGCACAAAACGAACTAAAAACACACCAAGATAACCTTGAGGCAGCAGTAAAATCCCGAACGAAAGAACTAGAAGCGGTCAATCATGAACTAGAGTCTTTTAGTTATTCGGTTTCCCATGATTTACGATCACCACTACGCGCTATAGATGGTTTTTCTAAGGCATTAATCGATGATTACGAAGATAAACTGGATGCAGAAGGCCATGATTTACTATTAAGAGTACGTAAAAATACGATTCGAATGGGCAAGTTGATCGATGATCTATTGAATTTATCTCGCCTTGGCCGAGCTGAACTAAATACGGATATGGTAAACCTCGGTGAAATGGCTAATGACATTATATCTAACCTAAGAGACTCAGATCCTAACCGCCAAGTAGAATTTAAATGTTCTATAACAGATTTTATTAGTGCTGATTCAGATCAATTTAGGATAGTACTTGATAACTTGTTAAATAATGCCTGGAAATATACCAGTAAAAAAAATTTCGCCATTATTGAATTTGGAAAAGAAATGGATAATGATGCCTCTATATATTTTATTAAAGATAACGGTACCGGCTTTGATATGGCTTATTCAAGTAAATTATTTGGCGCGTTTCAACGCTTACATGGTAGAGAATATGAAGGTTCAGGCATTGGCTTAGCTACTGTTCAACGTATTATTCATCGTCATCACGGCTCAATTTGGGCTGAAGCCAAACCCAATGAGGGAGCGACTTTCTTTTTCACCCTTGGTAACCAAGAAAAAATGGACGATAATAAAAATACTCATTAATAAGAGTTAGTTTTATACATCTTTTAAGCCTCAAAAAAGAGCAATATTCATCCATTATCTTGTGCCATATCTATCCTCGCGTGGTATTATATGTGCATTCATTATTAAATTATTTTATCCTCGGAGGGTTGTTGTGCCAGAAATTGAAAATTTAAATCATTTTGTAAAATGGTTTAGATATTCTTCTCCCTACATTAACGCTCACCGAGGTAAAACCTTTGTCATTTTATTTGATGGTGATGCAGTAGAAGACGACAACTTCTCCCATCTAATCCATGATTTCGCCCTTCTTAACAGCCTTGGTATAAAACTGGTACTGGTACACGGCGCCAGGCCTCAAATCGAAAAGCAATTAAAACATATCGGGAATAAGAGCAAAATTGTCAATAATATCCGCATTACCGATGAAAAAGACCTCCATTTTGTTAAACAAGCTGTTGGTGAAGTACGCATTAATATAGAAGCTATGTTGTCCATGGGCGTTATAAATTCACCTATGGCTGGAGCAAAAATTCGCGTTTCCAGCGGTAATTTTATTATCGCCAAACCCATGGGAATCGTTGAAGGCGTCGATTATTGTTTTACAGGAGAAGTCAGGCGTATCGATCACAAGTCAATCCACAAACAATTGGAAGATAACGCGATCGTATTACTTTCTTCTATTGGTTATTCCACAACAGGTGAAGTATTCAACCTTACTGCCGAAGAAGTTGCCCTACAAACAGCCGTCAGTATCGCCGCAGACAAATTTATCTATTTAACAGAAAAAACACAATTATCAGACTCATCTGGAAAACACATCAGACAGATGACATTAAGTGAAGCGAAAAATTATATAAAGTCCAATCAACAACTCTCTGACCGCGCGTTACATAACTTAGCGTGCGCCATAGATATGACAAACAAAGGTGTTAAACGTATTCATTTAGTCGACCGACAGATGGAAGGCTCATTACTACTTGAATTATTTTCACGAAATGGCATTGGAACACTTATCACTGCAGATAGTTATGACACACTGAGAGAAGCCTGCATCGATGATGTAGGCGGCATACTAGAATTAATCGAACCATTAGAAGCTCAGGGCATATTAATCAGACGGTCTAGAGAACGGCTGGAAATAGATATTCCTCAATATACCGTTATGGAAAGAGATGGAATGATTATTGGGTGTGCAGCATTACATCATTATACCACTGAAGGTATTACCGAGCTTTCTTGTCTGGCAATTCACGAAGATTATCAAAATGAAAAACGCGGTGAAACGCTTCTGTTACAGGCAGAAAAACAAGCAATGAATGCCGGCAGTGACAAATTGTTTGTACTTACTGTAAAAACTGCTCACTGGTTCATTGAAAACGGATTTTCCGAGACGCCCATAAATTCCTTACCTGTTGATAAACAGACCATCTATAACTATCACAGAAACTCTAAAGTCTTTATGAAAAATTTGTCTAAAAACGACATGTAATTTTTTTATGAATCCATACTCAAGCCGTTTTATACAACCATTAGTTTTGTTCATTTTCTTTATATACCTAGTATTCTTCTCACCCTATATTTTCGCTAAGTACGATCCTGACCTTGAGTGGCACACTCAGGAAACACCACATTTTCT
>Ga0316207_10001741_pt1 | contig 25164 bp, 28 predicted proteins | sample 6weekpyrite_MG_FD_204943 | JGI IMG/M metagenome (GOLD analysis project Ga0316207, IMG submission 204943) | Microbial mat bacterial communities from mineral coupon in-situ incubated in ocean water Damariscotta River, Maine, United States -... | ecosystem: Environmental > Aquatic > Marine >... | reverse complement strand
TAAAACTTTTCCATTTTATTCGCTCACTCTGTTCACTCAGAAACATTTTCTACTACTCGTAAAAAAGCGCTTCACTTGTTTTGTGGATGGGAATTATAGGGGAGTGTTGCTTAGAAAAGGCTTAATATTTAGGGGAATTAGAAGAAATATTTACTTGATCTTTTCTGTTGTTTTTTTCTACTATTTTACGTCATCTAGGATTCTATAATCCAGCCACCACCAATTAGTTTATCATCATCATAAAATACAGCAGCTTGACCAACAGCAACACCAAAAACACTCTCTTCTAATTTCAAATATGCAACATCGCCTTCAATTTTTACATGGCACTTGACGGCTTTAGTTCTATAGCGGAGTTTTACAGTTGTATCGAACTCTTTTTTATCATGAAACATGTTTAAATTGTTAAGCTTTACATCATAACAAGCTAAATCTTCTTTCTTACCTACTACGATCTGATTTTTTTCTGGATTAATACTCAAAACAAAGTGTGGCTCATGTGCACCATGTACAGTAAATCCTTTTCGCTTTCCAATAGTATAATGCATATACCCTTTATGCTCCCCAACAACATTGCCTTCTTGATCTAAAACTTCTCCCACTTGGTCAACTTGTACATAGTCTTTTAATAGATCCGTATATGTTGTTTCCACAAAACATATTTCGCTCGACTCAGCCTGAGATGAAAATGATTCCAAACCTTTGATAGATGCAGCCAGCTCTTTTATATCTCTTTTATGTCTCTCCCCAAGAGGGAATTTCAATCTTGGAAGTATCTCTTTATTTATGTAAAAAAGGAAATAGCTTTGATCTTTCGTATCATCATCCGCTGTATATAAATATTCACCGTCAGTTTTAATATAGTGTCCTGTGGCTAAATACTTTGCACCTACTTGATCTGCAAACTTCATCATTTCACCAAATTTTAGATTTCGGTTACATAAAGCACATGGGTTTGGAGTCTTTCCTTCAGCATATGTATCTATAAACGGTTGAAAAACTTTTTTGTTAAACGTTTCTTGCAGATCAAGCACATGAAGTTTTATTCCAACAAAGTCGGCAGCTTTTTGTGCACGTGCCTGATGTATTTCATGATAACCCGGTTTTGAATGAAGTTTCATATAAAGACCTTCTACCTCATAGCCCTGTTCTTTTAACAATAAAGATGTAATCGTTGAGTCGACTCCTCCACTCATACCTACTAAAACTTTTTTTTGTGTCATTTTTGTCTTAACCTTTAAGTTGTGTCAATCTTTCTTTTTTTGTGCCAATTGTAGTTACTTGTATACCAAAGTTCCCATCAACAATAACCACTTCACCCTGTGCTATTACATGATTATCCACTAAAATATCTAAAGGGTCATTTGCTAATTGGTTTAATTCAATAACGGAACCTATATCCATATTTAGCACATCTTTTAAAAGCATTCTTTTCTGACCTATTCTTACACGAACAGGCAACTTCACATCCATAATTAACGCAATGTTCTTCATCTCTTCACTACTAAGATTAATATCTTCTTCACATCCTGAAGATGATGAAACACTCTGTGGCTGCTTTGCAACCGCAGCATCTTCATTAATATCAGAAGGAAATAATGCATTTTTCAATTTTTCATCTATAATAAACATCAATAATGAATGTATAGATTCCAAATTAAATTTATATACATACATTTTACTAAACTCTTCTAAGCTCACTTCACTGTCATCGCCAATTATTTCTATATTCTCAATACCAAAGGACAAAACGGGCAATTCTTTTTGTGCCGATAAAGTATTACTTATTGCACCAAAAATATTCGATACAATTTCTTTTGCAGCATCCAAGTCATCTTCACTGACATCTTCTCTGTCACTAGCCTCTTCACCCATCATCATATCTGAAAGTGAAGCAGCTAAGCTTGGTGGGAGTGCAACCATAGCATCAGCATCTACATCACCGCTTATTTTGATCTTTACCAATACTATTGGCGGTACTATATTTGAAATAATACTAAGTTCTTGTTCTTCTTTTAACTCTAAACTTGGAGCAGTCCCTATAAGTGCTTCTATCGTCGCAACTGTTTCATCTTCAAATAACTTCATAAAATCACTCATCATTTACTCCTTCTCGTCTTCATTCGCAAATTCATCTTCATCTTCATGAATTATATCTTTAACGCCGGATATTTTCTCATGTCTTTGTTTTTCCAAGTTTTCCAACGCTCTTTTAACAGTATCTTTCTCGGTTTCAATAATCTCTGTAATACTTATAGACTTTCTAAATCTTCTAAGTCCTATCTCACCTTTAAATCGGTCCTTTCCATCAACTCCCACAGTTACAATGTCATCTGCTGCACTTGAAAGTCGAATCACATCACCAACTTGAAGCTCTAGTATATCATGCATACTTAAATCTGCATTACCTAAATTTACTTCTATATTGACTTTTGCACCACCAAGTAAAACTTTCAATTCTGTATTTCTACTTTTTTTAGAACTCGTTTCATTAAGCATTAAATCACGACTGGCTAATTTAGGCAACACGGGTTCTAATGATATAACAGGATAACATATATTCATCATTCCTGAAGAGTGTCCAATTATGATTTCCATAACCACCATCACTACTATTTCATTTTGTGCAACAATTTGAACTACATTTGGCGAAGATTCTTTAGACTCAACTGTGGGATATATCTCCATTACTGGTCCCCATGCCTCTTTTAATGTACTCATCATCACCCGAAGAATTGTTTCAAACAAATTTAATTCTATGTCTGAAAATTCTCTGCTGGCATCAAATGGCTCACCTTTTCCACCAAGAAGTCTATCTAACATAGGAAAAGCAATAGAAGGATTAATCTCAATAATACCACTTCCCTCAAGAGGCTTGACAGAAAAAACATTAAAACTAGTTGGATTCGGTAAACTCATCAAAAATTCACCATATGTCATCTGATCTACTGAATGTAGCTGAATTTCAACGATAGAACGCATTATTGAAGATATTTGTGATGCTAGGCTTCTTGCCATTTTGTCATGTACACCACGAAATGCACGAAGCTGCTCTTTGGATACCCTGTTAGGACGTTTAAAATCATATAGGGTTACCTGTCTTTGGGGTAATAAATTCTCTTCATCCGCTTCTAAGACATTATCGCCTTCATCTTCAACAACATCCAAAAGAGCATCTATCTCTTCTTGTGAAAGTATATCTGCCATATTATGCTCCTATACTATCTCTAATTTTTCTAATCACCGATTTATGAATCTGTGAAATACGCGATTCAGTAATATTTAAAATACCACTAATTTCTTTCAATGTCAACTCTTCAAAATAGTATAACTGAATTATCATCTGTTCTCTTTCTTTATATGAAGAAAGTACATTTTTAATTACTGTGATCAACTCTTCTTTTTCTATCTGCGCGAGTGCAGCACCTTCATCACCTATTTGCAGTTGATCATGTAAAGGCATAACCGTATAAATAGTAGAAGCTATACGTGCTTCATGAACTTTTTGAATATCTTCATTTAATATTGCAGCAAGTTCTTCATCAGTAGGTTCCTCATCATGTATAAGCCTATACTCTTCTATAGCATAATCTATTGCCTTTACAAGTTTTCTACTTGCACGGCTTAAAATATCAAGGCTTCTTAAGTAATCAAGCATAGCCCCATAGACTCTTTTTTTTGCATACCCCCAAAAAGAATCATTCAAGTCTTCATTATAGCGCCTAGCAAGTTTTATCAACTCTTCTGTACCTATTGCTGAGAGATCTGAGAAATCTACAGAACTTGGAAGTCTTTCTTTGAGCCTGAATGCCATAGCCTTGACTGCAGGAAGATATTGAATGGCCAATTCATCCTCTTTATGTTTCAAATCTTGAGCATAAGCATTTTGTGTCATAGTTTTTGTCCACTTATGTCTTCAGAATTCATCTTAATAGCCATATCCGTAATTTTACATGCAGAATCAATCAATTTTTCTCTTTTATTGATCTCTTTAACAAAAATATCTAACTCTTTTTCATGTGTATCTTTTGGAAAATTGTAAGTTTTTCCCGTAATCGTTCTATAATAGAATGCAATGATGACATGTGAAAAAAGGTAGAAGAAAATTGTTATGAAAAATGTATACACCAATAATCCTTCTGCATTGAAGGATTTTAAAATACCAAAGATGATTCCTATAAAGAAACCTTGAACAGTAAAAAAATAGACAAAATTTTCACCAAGCATACGTACTCCACATAATACTTAAAAGTGATCCATTAATCGCTTAAAAAGACCGGAAAGACCACTTTCGTTAGATGTAACCAGCACATTTCGTTCCAATTTTTGCACAATTTTATCTGCAATAATAGTAATATCCTTACTAGATTGTGATGCAGGATAAAGAGTTGTAAAGAGTGCACGTTGTTTTACTGCAGAAGAGACTTTGGCATCTTCATTTATTTTACCGATAAGTTGTAAATCCAACGCTTCACCTATATTCATTTTAGCAACTTTTTTAATTTTTTCAAAAACACCAACTGCTTCTTTTTCATTTTTAACTTGATTCATGATCATGTAGACATCATTTCGGAGTGTTGCAATGGTTTTGATGGTAGCGTAAGCATCCGTTATTGCTGCTGGATCAGGAACTGTTACGACTATTACATCATCTGCAGCATTTAAGAACATCTGAATATGTTCTCCTATACCTGCCCCGGTATCGATTATCATAACATCAAGCTTATCTAAGATCTGAGCTTCTTGCATAAAGCGTTCAAACAATGCCATATTTGAATATTTTAATATTTCATCACCACTTTCACCTGGAATAAGAATCAGGTTTCTCGTAATTGGAATTAAAATATCAGAAACCGTTGCTTCTCCTTTTAGTACATGTAAGATATTCTTCTTAATTTTTACATTAAACATCACATCTAGATTTGCCAACCCGATATCTGCATCAAATATGCCTACATTTAAACCCTGCTGTGACAAAGTATATGCTAGATTTGAACTGATTGTACTTTTTCCAACACCACCTTTTCCACTAGTAATGGCAATAAAGCGTGTGTTTTTTGATTTTTTCTGAGAGCTTGTTGAGGCAACAAGTTTTTCAAGCTTCTGTGCTTGATTACCGATCATACCTTACTCCTGTTAAAGCCATTTAATAAACACTCTATTAAAAAATCATTGCTTGCACATACGAGATCTTCCGGAACCTCCTGTCCCACAGAAAAATAACTTATCGGTTTTTTTGTTTCATATGCCAATGAAAAAATATTTCCAAACCCCACTGTTTCATCTAGTTTTGTAAACATCAAAGTATCTACACCAAGCGTAGAAAAATTATCATAGGTAATCTTTAAATCTTCATATTTTATGGAACTCGGCATAACAAGTACTACATCAATATTAAATTCTGTATTATTTGTATTTAAACATTCATAGATTTTTTCGATCTTTACTCTATCATAAGGGCTTGATCCCATTGTATCAATCAATATAAAATCACAATACTTCAATGACTCTAATGCATTTGAGAATTCAGGAGGGTCAACAACCGTCTCAATACCAAGCTTCATCATTCTCGCATATTGCATTAACTGTTCGACTGCTCCAATACGATATGTATCAAGGACTACGAGACCCACTTTATACTTTTTTTCTAATAAAAAAGAGTATCTTGCGGCAAGCTTTGCTATCGATGTTGTCTTTCCAACACCTGTAGGTCCTACAAGCATAATCACCTTTTTAGTCCCAATACTTGGAACCGTTTCTCTTCGTATCGGTACCATTTTACGTAATATAGTTTGAAAATAACGTTTTACTGTTGATGAGCTTTCCCTCATTTTCAATGGCATATGTTCTAATGTAACTTGCATTAAAGTATCTAAATGCTCTTTATTCATTCCACTTTGCGATGCAAGACGGTAAATTTCAGAAAATTCTGGAGGAATTTGGCTTGATAGTTCCGGTGACTTTTCATCCCAGAACATATTTTGAATTATTTTTACTTTATCTGTTAGTTTATTGATTTCAGATTTTATCTCTTTGAGCTCTTTTGGTTCAAGTGACTGCATAATATTTTGTTTAGGTAATGGTTGATATATATCTTCCAAAGGGTCTGTCACATTAGAAATCTTTGAAATTTGTTTAGCTGCATTCGAAATGTCAAATAATATTTCTTGACTCTCTTCTTTAAGTGGCTGCTGCTTAGAAAGTGGTTTTTTCACTTTTTTATATGTAGACGGAATCATATCTTCATCTATACCGATGACTATCTCATACAGGGCTTCTCTTCCAAGTGCTTTTTTTTGTATCTCTTTGGTTTCAATCAACATACCCTCATCACCGATTTCCATTTTTGCTTTTTTAAGGGCTTCAGATGGTGTTGATCCGGTGAATGTCAATATTTTCATACAATAATACCTGTTAATGGAACCATCACACTCTCTCTTTGGCTATAAAAAGGATGTGGAACGCTTAAATCTTTCGTATCTATTTTACGATTGTCAAAAAATATAATATCCAAATCTAATGTCCTTGGTGCATTTGCAAAACTTCTACGTCTACCGAATTTTTTCTCTAATCTTAATAAGTAACGTAAAAGAACTTTCGGTTGCATTGAAGTTTTTAAAACCAATATTGAATTAAAAAAGTCATCTTGATCAGTATAACCAAAAGGAGGATTTTTTAAAATAAATGATGTTTTTTCTAAAGATACTCTTTTATCTTTTTTCAACACAACAAAAAGATGTTCAAAACGACGGCGAACATCTCCTACATTCCCACCGATACCCACAACTACTTCATATCTTTGTTTATTTTTAACATGCGTAGTATAAGGAAAATGCAAGTTGTAAAAAGAGGTCAACCTTTCATTTATCTTGCGTTCTCTATACATTTTAACTATTTAGGCTTCTTGCTGTGCTTGTGCCTCTTGGGCAGCTTTGATCTCATTCATAATTTGCAGTATACCCATCATCGCCAAATGATACCCGAATGGACCAAAACCTACGACAGATGATGTACATACAGGTGCGATCATATTTTTTTGTCTAAACTCTTCACGTCTGTGTATATTGCTGATATGTACTTCTATCGTTGGAATACTTACAGCTGAGAGAGCATCACGAATAGCAATGGAAGTGTGTGTATATGCTGCAGCATTAATAATAATACCGTGTGCCTCACCGTAACACTCTTGAATCTTATCTACGATTTCACCTTCAAGATTACTTTGAAAAAACTCTATTTCAACACCATTTTGTGTTGCTACATCTTTCATCTGTGCATGTATCTGTTCTAACTTCATTGGACCGTAAATATTTTGTTCACGAATACCGAGCATATTTAAATTTGGACCTTGAATAACTACTATTTTCATTTTTACCCTTTTGTTATCATAATTTTATATTCTAAGGGCTATTCTATCCAAACTAATATTAAAAAAAGTTGCATCTTTAATAAAAATGCTATTATTTACTTTGTTCAACAAGATTATCACAATTTAAATTTTCAAACTCACTAGTACACCGACCACAATATACTTCCATAAATATATAACTATTTTTCCTTAGAAATAAATATTAAAAAGTGTATAATTTTATCAATGAATTTACTTAAGAAGAATAAATGAATATAATATTACCAAACTATATACTCACACCCGATACTTTAATTAGTGACCACGCTGTCGCATTTGATAAAACCATCAAGGAGATCGCCCCTTTACAAAGCCTCAAAGAAAAATACCCGGAAGCAGAAATAACGCAACTTCAGAAGAACTCTTTACTGATGCCCGGACTTATCAATGCACATGTACATGTCGAATTCTCTGCAAATAAGAACCAGCTCAGTTACGGTGATTTTTTAAACTGGCTCTACAGTGTAATGGAAAATAGAGAAGATCTCATCACAGGATGTGACCTAACATGTATGAGCAAAGCTATCGATGCCATGCTTGCAAACGGTATTACAACATTTGGTGCTATAAGTTCCCATGCAATGGACCTGGAAGCCTGTGCAAATGCAAAACAGAATGTGGTTTTCTTCAATGAGCTCATTGGTTCGCAAGCGGGTATGGCAGATGCACTATTTAGTGACTTTTTAACACGTCTTGATGCATCCAAAGCTGTTCAAAGAGAAGGATTCTATCCTGCTGTAGCGATCCATTCGCCATATTCTGTTCACCCTATACTCATTAAAAAAGCTTTAGAGATTGCGAAGAATGAAGATCTCAAACTTACAGCACACTTTATGGAAAGTGAAGCTGAACGCAATTGGCTTGACTCAAGCAGTGGTGATTTTAAAGACTTTTTCTCTACACTACTCAAACAGGACAAGAGCATTAGCGATGCCGAAGAATTCTTAAACTGTTTTGATGGTTTTAAAGCACTGTTGACACATGCTGTAAAAACAAATGAAGCAGAACTTGAACACATAGCAAAGCAAAATCATACTATCATTCATTGTCCCATCTCAAATAGACTTTTAGGAAATCCCACTCTTAACATCCAAAAACTCAATGAAAAAAAGATTCGCTGGATCGTTGCTACCGATGGACTAAGTTCAAACTATGCACTTGATCTCTTTGAAGAGATGAAAATATCTTTATTTATGCATAGCAGTGCACCATTACTTGCATTTGCAAAACTACTCCTCAAAGGAGTGACAGTTAATGCAGCTGAAGCACTCGGACTCAATACAGGAGAGATAAAAGAAGGAAAAAATGCGGATATGATCATAGTTGATCTAGATGCAAAACCAAATGAAGAGTTAGCCATTCATTTAATACTTCACCGTTATAATATCTCAAAGGTTTTTGTCAATGGAAATCTTGTCAAAGGAAATGAATAAATGGAATTTTTAAAAAAGCTGTTCTTACCCATAACAGCGACTATGAATTATATACAAAACCACTTTAAGGCAATGCTCTTTGTATTGTTGTTAGTTATACTCTTTGCACCTGCGGGAGAAAAGGAGTTTACGAAGTACAATCTTGCAAAGATCAACCTTACAGGTCCTATAATGGATGCGACAGAAGTGGTTGAAAAGATAGATAATGCAGCAAACAATAATACAATAAAAGGTGTTTTACTTGTTGTCAACTCCCCCGGTGGTGCTGTTTCACCTTCTATAGAAATTGCCTATGCCATTAAAAGGCTCAAAGCGAAAAAACCTGTTATTGCCTACGCAAAAGGAACTATGGCAAGTGGAAGTTACTATGCAAGTATTTGGGCTGACAAGATCATAGCTAACCCGGGGAGTATGATAGGCAGTATCGGAGTCATAATGCAAGGGGCTGATTTGAGTGGGCTTATGAATAAAATAGGTATAAAATCTCAAGTAGTAAAAGCCGGTATGTACAAACAAATAGGTACACCGGACAGACCATGGAAAAAGTATGAGGTTGCAGAACTAAATAAGGTCATTAAAGGCACTTATGACATGTTCACAAAAGATGTTTCACGGGCAAGAAAACTTGATTATAAAAAAAGAGATACGTATGCCAATGCACATATCTTTACCGCATCGCAGGCGAGGCAAGTAGGTTTAGTCGATGAACTTGGTGTTGAATATGATGCAAAAAAAGAGTTAGCAAGCCTAAGCGGTGTATTGCATCCCGTGTGGAATCAAGAAGACAAACTGGACAAACTAATGAAAAAACTCACAGCATCTACTGCTGTAATACTCAATACATATTTTCCAGACCTGGTACTTAAATAAGTTGATGAGCTTTTAAAGCTCATTAACTTCTATAACGCTCTTTAAATTTTCAAAAATTCTTTTTACTCTGTCTTGCCATAACTGACCGAATTCTTGTACATCTTCAGACGTCGCTGTTGCAATTGTTAATTTTTTCATTAACTCCATCATCTTTGGTAAAGCAGGTACGATGGCATGATCATAATTCACATCGACACTTTTACCTGTGTCAACTCTTGTAAATCTTGCGGATGCTTTTATATCTGCCTCAAAGAACATTAATGAATGTCTGGCATATTGACCGTTAAGTCCTTTAAACCCGCTTTGAAATGTTGCACCAGTAATATGTGAAATAACATTTCCGACAACACCTACCACACCTTCTTGCAAAGATTCTTTAAATTCAACCTTTATATTTCCACGTATTGCCCTTTGGTCCGGATACAAAAATTTGATCGCCTCACTAGCCATAATATATGCACCTGCAACAGTTGGACATGAATGTCCTGCAGCTTTAACGACTTCAAGGTATGTTATCTCATACTCTCCGTTTTCAAACACACCTAAAACCTGTGCAAGCGGGTCTTTTACATGTATGCTTGGTACAGTATCAAAAAACTCTGGATAATTCATCTTATCTTTTCCTTTTTTAAAACCTTTGCACTGACAATGTATTCATCACTCTGGACTTCAAAAATATCATCGATCTGAAGTGATGAGAGATCAATTACCTTTGAATCTTTTACTATCTGCGCAAAACCTTTTTTATTTTTATATTTTGGATTGTTCGATTCTAACATTTTTCTCAAATTTAAAAGTTGATTTTGCGCAATATTTACAATACTTTCTACCACCTGAGGAAAACGCTGCTGCAAGGAGTCCACATCTTTTTTATAATTTTGAAGACGAAATGCTATGGCCTGAGAAAAATCACTTTTCAATTTATGGATCTCTTTTGCATTATACTGCAGCTTTTTTTCTACAGAATGCTGTAAAAAAGAGTTCTTTACATGTAACAGTTCTTGCTGTAAATTATAAACTTTTTGATGTAGCTTTTGACCCATCTGTGTTGAAATAGTATCTAAATACTGATAAAGCTCATTTGTATCAGGAAGTATCATCTCCATAGCAGCACTCGGTGTCGGTGCCCGTAGATCCGCTACAAAATCACTGATGACCCAGTCTATCTCATGCCCTACAGCAGAAACAATAGGTGTTTTTGCATAAAATACGGCATCGGCGACAATTTCCTCATTAAAAGCCCATAAATCCTCTATGCTTCCACCGCCACGTCCAATCACTATAACATCATACTCTTTTGTATCGGCTATTTTAATAGCATTTGAGAGTGCAAAAGCTGCTCCGTCTCCTTGAACAAGTACATCGTACACATCAATCTCTAAAAGTTTATATCTGGAGTTTGCAACGCGTAACATATCTTGGAGCGCTGCACCTGTTGCTGATGTAACCAGTGCAATTCGCGAAGGAAACCTAGGAAGCTCTTTTTTTCTTTCTGGGTTAAAATAACCTTGGGATGAGAGTTTTTGCTTGAGTTGTTCATAGGCTAAGGCCAATGCTCCTTGTCCGGCCGGCTCAATTGAAAAACAGTTGATCTGGTAACTTCCACGGGGTTTGTAAAGCGTTATAGCACCGTCAATGATGACTTTCATCCCTTCTTCAAGACGAAATTTCAGCTTGGAAGCATTTCCACGAAACATAACAGCACTTATGGCAGAAGCGCTGTCTTTTAAAGTAAAATATATATGCCCTGAGTTATGAAATGTTATACGAGAAAGTTCACCTTCGACAAAAACTCTCTCAAAAGTACTTTCCAAGACGGTTTTTATCTGCTCATTTAAAGCAGAAACACTGAGGGTCTTCATATCAAACTACTTTTTTCTTGCAATTATTAATGTTGAGATATCCATAGAAAAGCTTTGTGTATGTAGTATTTCAAAATCTGCATTCTCCAACTCTTTTTGCATTCCCTGGATAGTCACAAAATTTTCTATAGAGTCTGGAAGATAGGTATATGCCGCCAAATTTTTAGAAATTGCCCCACCGACATATGGAAGGATTTTATGCATATAAATATCACGGATTTTTTTTAATATGTTTTTATTTTCATCTTTCATGAACTCTAAAATAACGACCAGTCCATCTTTTTTCAAAACTCTGTTAAATTCATTAAATGCCTCTTGACGCTGTATAACATTACGAATACCGTAAGTAATACTGAGTATATCAGCATCTGCGTCATCAAGAGGTATTTCAGTCGCTTTTGAAATATGATAATGAAAATCTGGAAATTTTTTACGGGCAACATCCACCATACCATTTGAAGGATCGACGCCAACAAGGCTATTTACATGTACACTTGCTTTATCAGCCTGTTTTTTCCAATAACCCATCATGTCACCGGTACCGCATGCAACATCGACAATTTTTTCTATATTCTCTTTTGAATAATACTTAAAAGCCAGATCACAGGCTTTTTTTCTCCATGAAATATCGACACCCATACTCATTACACGATTTGCTGTATCATAAGTTGGTGCTATATCATCGAACATAGATACGATCTCTTCTTGCTTTTGTTCCTTTGTCTCACTCATTATCATCAATCCTTTTCATCCACATAATTATATCCTGCACATCTTTTCTTGCATTTAAAATATGTAATTTGTTTTCAATATCTTCAAATCCGTTATTCCCGCCAAAAGCCGGTGCCAAATAACAAAGATAGTAATCTACCAGATCACGACTGAGTTCATACATCTTTTCACTGCCTTCAATCATTATATTCTTATAATTATTCAAGATATTAAAATTCTCTTCTATATATACTTTTCTGTTTGGAACATGAAAAAGAGGGATAGAAGGATCAAAGTCATTCCTACAAGAGAGGACCAATACATCAGGTGCTTTTCCGCTCACAAGTCTCGCATCTAAAGTCGGTCTGTCATGGCGTACTGTATTGCCTCCAATTACAAGCAGATCACATACATCACGCATTGCATGTACCTGTTTTCTTGATTCAGCAGAACTTATGATTCCATTGTCTGTTGTTCCATTTAGCCTCTGTGCCCACTTAAAGAACACAAAACCATCAGTAATAAATTTTTTAAAAGGATATAACAACTCTTCGCATTTTTTCTGTTCTACATGTAACACAAGTTTGGAACCGGACTCTTTTAAGATCACATTCCCGTTTGCCGCTTCATCATTAAAATCTTGTGCACCTATGAATATATGTTTAATACCAAGCTGTGCGATTAAATTGGCACATGAGGGCGTTTTCCCTACGTGAGAACAAGGCTCAAGAGTTGAATAAAGAGAACAATTTACAAAGATGTTATTATGATTTTTGAGTAAATAGTGATGAATATCTGTAGAATCGCTAAGTGATAAAATAGTTTCATCTTGTGTAAGCTTGTAATATGCCTTTTGCAGTGCATTAACTTCAGCATGTGGTTCTCCTGCTCTTTTATGGGCTTCAACTGCTAAAAGTTCACCGTGTTCGCCTACAATTGCACATCCAACTGCTGGATTTGGATAGGTCAATCCTTGATATTTCCAAGCCTCTGCAATTGCGAGGTTCATAAAAAAACTATGATCTATTTCCATTCGAAGTAGGTTTTTGCTTTTTTGACAGCATTAAAATCAACTTCGTGTATCTCTGAATCTTTTTCTACAAAAAGTTTATTGCCCTCAACTTTTACAAGTTCCCCTTTGAATTTCTCTTTTTCATCAAGAACCAAAGAGACATTTTCACCTACTGACTTTTTAAAATGATCAAGCGTCGTTAGTTTTCTTTCAATACCCGGACTTCCCACTTCAAGTCTATACTCACCCGAAACTGGAGGAGTAACGTCGAGTAGAGGAGATATAAGATGTGTCAGTTCAACACATTCATCCAAACTCACACTTTTTCTTTTGCCGTTTTCTATTTCATCAGAAATCACGCTGACACGAAAAATAGTTTCATCATTTTCATTTACAATCACTGTATCATACAACTGTAGATCAACTGACTTAACAATTGATTCTATATCACTTTGTAAACTCATGAATCCTCTCCTGTTTTTTCTTTTGCTATCTGCTTGAATAGTTCTTCTATATTTTGTGACTTTTGCAACTGTTCATCAAATTCAAAGGCAAGCTTTGGACATCTGTACCAGCCTTGATCCTTCAAACAAAAATCTTCTACCAAGGGGCGTGCTTTACGAAGTTGTTTGAGATATGCTCTTTTCTCTTCTTCGCTGAAGTTACTCGGATCAATATAGACCTTTGCATCACTTCTTCCACGAGAGCATTTTACTTCTATAACATTGAGTTCATGCAAGCGATTGTCATTTAATTGACTGAGGGCTTCGGGAATCAGTTCAGCCAAAAGAGCTTCCGTTCTTTTTAGCTTTATTTGTGCTTCATTCATCTATTTTTCTTTATAGTGAAACTTTTTGCTCAACTTTTTTGAATGTTTCGATCACATCACCAACTTGAACGTCATCATAATTGGATATGATCACACCACATTCATACCCGTTACCGATCTCTTCAACATCATCTTTAAAGCGTTTAAGCGATACAAGTTCACCCTCATATGCTACGACACCTTCACGAATAACACGTACAAGACCACCACGGATTAGCTTACCGTCAACAACAAGACAACCTGCAACCATACCTTTTGGTGACTTGAACACGTCTTTGACTTCAGCCTGACCTGTATTTTCTTCAGTGAATTTCGGTGCCATCATACCTGTAAGCATTCCAGTCATATCATCAAGTAACTGATAAATGATAGAATATGTTCTGATATCTACATTTCGCTGTTTAGCCAGTGCTTTTACTGCACCTGTAGGACGTACATTGAATCCAAGCAGTACACAGTTTTCAGAATTACTTACCAGTTCCACGTCACTTTCTGTGATTCCACCAACACCACTTGAAATAATGTCAATCTTAACTTCCTCATTTCTAAGTTCACTCAGAGAACTTCTAATCGCCTCAAGAGAACCGTGAACATCAGTCTTAAGAACAACTTTAAGAGATTTCAATTTCCCTTCTGCGATCATTGATGTCATATCTTCTAATGTAGATTTCGTTGATTTAGAAAGTTCTTTATTTCTTTCATACTCATATCGTTTTTGTGCGTACTCTTTTGCTTCTTTATCACTGTTCATTGCCATCATAATCTCACCCGCAGCAGGCACTTCATTAAGTCCTACAACTACAGCTGTATGTGATGGTCCAACTTCTTTTATCTGCTTTGCATTTTCATTAATCAAGGCTTTTACACGTCCATATGAACTACCGCAAACTACATTATTTCCTACCTTTAAGGTACCATTTTGGACAATAACTGTTGCAACCGGACCACGTCCTTTTTCCAAAGACGATTCAACTACTGCAGCTTTAGCAGGTGCTTTAGGGCTTGCTTTGAGCTCAAGTACTTCTGCTGTTAAAAGAATATTCTCAAGCAGATCATCGATTCCCATGCCGGTTTTTGCAGAAACAGGAACAAATTCAACATCCCCACCCCAATCTACAGGAGAAATACCATGCTCAGCCATTTGGCCTTTTACTAGATCAGGGTTAGCGGTTTCTTTATCCATTTTGTTCAGTGCTACGATAACCGGAGCACCAGATTCTTTTGCAATGTTAATAACTTCAAGTGTTTGCGGTTTCACACCATCATCTGCTGCAACAACAATAACAATTATATCTGTTATATCTGTACCACGCTGACGCATAGAACTAAATGCAGCGTGTCCAGGAGTATCTATAAACGTAATGTCTTTTCCATTTTGCTCTACTGTATAAGCACCTATATGCTGCGTGATTCCACCGGCTTCACCTTCTGTCACTTTTGCTTTTCTAATAGCATCTAGGAGGGATGTCTTACCATGATCAACGTGTCCCATAATCGTTATGATCGGTGGTCTCTCAATAGCATTTGTATCTTCTTCTTCAATCTCTTCAACATAATTAAATGCGTCCTTTGGATCAACTACAGTGACTTCAACACCAAATTCTTCTGAGAGAATCTCGATCTCATCTGCACCCAGAAAATCATTTTTCGTCATCATCATACCTAGTTCAAACAGAACTTTGATAATATCCGACATCGGACGTTTGAGTTTTTCTGCAAACTCATAAACACGAATATCCTCGGGAATCTCAACATGCGTTACAACTTCATCTTCTTGTGTAGTCTTTGTATATTTTTTTCTTTTATCACGAGATACTTTTCTATTACGCGGAGCTTGTTTTTTATTCGCATTTCTGCCGATCGGTTTTGGTGCTTTTGGTTTTTTTGGCTCTTCAGCAATTATTGGTGTGCGCTCTGTAGCATTTAAATCCAACAATGTTACCTGATCATCCATATCCATGGAAACATCAGCTAAAGAACCTCCAAATATATCAAGTTTTACTCCTTGATCTTTCTTTACAGTAGGTGCTTGCTTTGTTGTAGCTTTCTTTTTCTTCGCAAGTTCTTCAAGAGCCTCAGCACTCATCTTTCCGTATGATGATACTGATGCTTGTTTTTGTGGAGCAGAATACTTTTCTTCTTTTGGTTTTTTCTTTTTGACAATTTTCAACCCTGACTTTTTAATAGTAGGCTTTACTATCGGTTCAACAACCTTCAAAGTACTTTTTTTAACTTCTTTTTGAGCATCTTCTTGAACAGGTATGCTTTCTTCTTTCATTGTGTTAGATGTTTTTTTAGCGGCTTCAGACTTTTTTTCAGCTTCTGTTTTTGCTGATGACTTCACAGCTTCTTTTACTTCAGTGGTTATTTTTTCAGGAGTATCATTCTTTACTTTTTCAGATGTCTTTATTTCACTCTTAGGCTCTTGTATCTCAGAACTATCATCTCCGTTCATTATATAGTTCGCTATACTTTCAGCCTGTTCCATCGTCACAACACTTTGTGCTGACTTCACTTCTAGACCCATCTTTTTTGCTTTATCTAAAACATCTTTAGAAGCTATCCCCAGCTCTTTTGCAATTTCATGTACTCTAACTTTTTCTATCATCAGTGATGATCTCCTTTAGTTTATTCATAAGTTTATCTTTATTTGAGCTCTTACATTGTCTCATTAAAGCTCTTGATAATTTTTTATCTTCCATTAGACAACTTTGACATAAATAAAAACTTCTCCCACTTCCTGTAAATAAATCAAGCTCTCCACTAAAACATTGTAGTCTCAGTAAGTTCGATTGTGATTCTTTCGTTCTGCAAGAAACACACATTCTTGTCGGTTGATGAAATTTTTTTGCCATTATATCCAAATCTTACTTTATTTAATAGTCTATCTAACTATTAATAAGCCATCATTGTCAAAATCTAGAACTTTAACTGCAAACTCAGGAAATTTTTGTTTCATTCTATTTGCTATCATTGCAGAATCATCATCATACGCGAGAGAAAAGAATGTAGAACCACTTCCAGAAAGTGTACTCATGAGAGCACCACTTTCATAAGCAGTTTTTTGCACACTAAAGAGTTCCGGTAACATTTTCATTCTTGCTTTTTGGTGAAACCTGTCCTGAGCTGCGAGTTTTAACATTTCCCAGTCTTCATTAAAGAACGCTGCTACTGTAAGTGCAGTATGTGAAAGGTTATAAACTGCATTCTCTCTCGAATATGATTTAGGCATTACAGTTCTTGACTTTGATGTATTCATCTGTTTATTTGGAATGACGACAACTGCTTTTAAGTAGTTTGGCAGATGTTTTTTTTGGGAAAAAACTTTATTTTTTTCAATGGTTGCAATATTGAACCCACCCATAACAGCAGGGGTAATATTGTCTGGATGCGGCTCATAGACCAAAGCATGATTAAGTATTCTTCTTTTGCTTACACGGATACCTGCTGCTTCATGTGCCGAAGCGATCGCAGAAACGATAACAGCGGAAGAACTGCCAAGACCACGAGACATCGGAATCTGATTAAAAAAGGTAAATTTAAAGTTTTGCTTGTTCTTTGTCAACCTTGTGTAATGATCATTAAAGATACTGATAAAAAGGTTGTTTCCTTTTAACCTTGGGTTACTCTCACCTTCACCTTTAATACTTACACTAAAAAACTTTGAGGGATGAAACTCTACTTTGTTTCTTAAATCTACTGCTAAACCTAAAGTATCAAAACCTGGTCCTAGGTTTGCAGATGTTGCCGGTACACTTATTGTCACTTATATTCCTATCCGACAGCACCTATAATATAAAGTGGTGTCGTATTTGTACTAAACTCATTATAATCCAGTACATCCGGCAGAATAAAATCCGCTTGCGGTGCTGTTTCTATTTTTTGAGTTTTTATTTCTTGTTCAATTTTAACAAAATATAGCTTTCCAATCGCTTTGATGGGTTGATTATTGTTAAAAGAAAATGCATCTGTAGCAAAAAAGGGGATCTCTTTCAAAATACTCAATGATTTTAAAAAAATATAGGCAACTTTAATGGCCATAAAACTACCGGGACCATTTGCATAAAAGAGTCTTTGGACATCATATTTCTTTAAAATATCTTCAAAAATCCTTGGCAGAACATCAGAACTTTTTTCACTGCTCTGTATGGTTTCAATGAGCTTCTTGTTCTCATATAGACCAATTTTTATGGGTGAGGTCAACGTTATACAAAAGACATCGACCTTAAGCATATGCTTTTTCTAACTCTTTGGTCTTTTCACCGACAAGTTCAACAACTTCATAATTGTCGGTATCTTTTAGCAGTTCCATTGTCAGCTTGTGATTAAGATCATGACTCCCTGCAAGTGCTTCATAGTTTCCTATAAAGTTCATACCAATCAAGCTCATATCACCAATAGCATCCAATATTTTGTGCCTTACAAATTCATCACTAAAACGTAGGCCTTCAGGATTGAGTATCTTTTTATCATCAAGCACAACAGCATTCTCAAGAGAACCCCCAAGTGCTAACCCTTTAGAACGCAAATACTGTACTTCATGTAAAAAACCGAATGTTCTGGCCCGTGAGATCTCACTTTTATAGCTCTCTTTGGTAAACTTCAACACATAAGCCTGTTTCTGTATCACAGGATGTGGGAATTTGATGGTAAAATCATAGTTTAGATCAGGTGAAGGGGATAGTTTCACATACTTCTCACCCTCTTGTATCTGTACTTCTTTTTTAATCATCATTACTTTCTTTGGAACATCAAGTTCCTGTATGCCCGCTTCATCCAAAAGCATACAAAAACTTGCACTGCTTCCGTCCATTACAGGTACCTCATCTGCGTCTACAATTACACGAAGGTTATCTATACCGTAAGCATATACCGCTGAGAGGAGATGCTCTATTGTAGAGATGACATGATTATCTTTTCCTATGACCGTTGCCATTTTCGTATCAACAACATTTTCTGGCATTAAAGGAATGGAAACATCAACATCGCTTCTATAAAAAATGATACCGCTGTTTGACTCCAAAGACTCCAATCTTAATCGTACCGGAGAACCTTTATGTAACCCAATTCCTACAAGTTCAACACTCTTTTTAATGGTTGTTTGATACATAACTCATCCTTTTAATTTCCATCAATGATTTTTTTGGCACTTTTGATAATGTCATCAATATTAAGTTTTATCCATTTCTTATCCATCCACTCTTGCGGACGCACTTCAATGCCTTGAACCAATACACCAAAATGCAAATGGTCCCCCATAGCATACCCGCTTTTACCCGTCTTTGCTATGATCGAATTCGGTGCAACGCTATCCCCATCTGAAACATCCACGCTCGAACAGTGTCCATAAAGCGTGTAAAGGCCCAGACCATGAGAAAGTATAGGCGAGTTTCCATACAGACCGTTATAGTTTGAAAATACCACATCTCCACCATTTTGTGTTTTAATTGGTGCCATGGCATGACTCGCCATATCTAAGCCTAAGTGGTAAGCTTCACTAATGAACTTCCCTTTATAGTAGTACTTTCTATGATCACCGAAATGGGCAACGACCTGTCCGTTTTTTAAAGGATACATCTTTTTGATTTTAAAATCACTGATCATCTCTTGTGGAACCTCTGATGTAAGCTTATGGATTAATGCTTCATTTTTCGCTCGGACATCTTCATTTATAAGTTTAAATCTTTCTAGAGGCTCTGCTACACCTTGTGTTTCTTCAAACTGTTCAGCAAGTTCAGCGATCTTTCCGTTTAGAAACCTATCAGAGAGTGTTATTTTTGAAAGTCTGTATATTTTATTCTTCAAATATAATGGAACATATGACTTAGTTATGTTACCGGCATCATCCTTGACCACAATTGTTGCTTTAAACTTCGTATCCTCTACTGGCCATGCAAGTAAGGCAATATAATAACCTTTTTTATAAAAAGGTTCTGCTTTGAAATGTTTGCTGTGGTTTGATTCTATGTATATCTCTTTTAGGTTTTCATCGCCTGCTTTGAAAATAACCAGAGCAGCACCTCCACGAGAAATTTTGTATGAATTGTTAATAACAAGTACTTCAGGTCTTTTTTTGTCAATTTTGAGTTGAAAAGACTTCAATGCTTCATTTCCCCTTGCAAAATTCCATTTACTGGCATCTTGCGCCTGAACAATAATCTCAATATTTTTGTCTTTTATTGCATATGCACCTTTTGGTGGTTCAAGTTCCAATTCAATTGACTGCTTAGGAACTAATAGTTGATTATAAAGTAATTCAGTATCACCACTTTTTGTTCTTACAATCACTTTATATGATCTAATCCCACTGTCGTCTTCTATTTTTAACGACAGGGGCTTTTTAAGATTCCAATAACCATTAGTTTGTAGTGTGATCTTTGGAGTATTACGTTCAAATGTTCTTGAAAAATAAACATACAACCCTGCTCCCACTAGCAGTATCATTACGAACAATGCACCAAATGAAGATCTATTCCTTTTATTTCTCAATTTCTTTTTCCTTGATTGATTTTATTATATTCTTATTCTCTTTACTTTTGTAGAGTCTTATCTCTTTAACATGTACCATTTTAAGGATTTCTTTTAATACTTTCTCAACATCTTGTTGGGTCGCACCACTACATATTAGATCTTTATCAGAGAGATATACATTTACTATTTCTCCATTGGAGCTTTGTAGCATATTCTTATATACTAATGCCTTTAAGCGAAACACTGCCAAAGATTCTCTTTTTAAAAGAAACTCTTTACAAGTTAGATGCTGTGCTTTAAGCCCTATAAGTTCACTTGCAACAGCAAAAGCTGTACCATTACATGTAACACTTGAAAAATTTTCAGTATATTCCAAGAGGCCAGCGAAAAGTGCTGTCGCCATTTTTTGATTTATTAGAATACCGGTCTGTTTCAAATATTGAAAAAGGACTATACTATCAGACTGAGCTTCAATGAACAAATCCGCTGAGCCAGGAGCAGTTTCTCTTCGCATCGAATACCATGGTAAAAATGAAAATCTTCTATCGATCTCTTCTGTTATTATTAAAGAAACTTTTTTATGCTTACTCAAAACAAAAGAGTACAAAGCATTCGCATTTGCAAAAGACGCATTGTCTGTTGTTATCACAATATGTTTCACATTATCAATATCATTGAGAATTATCAATTGTCTACTTTTTGAATATAATTATATTATATTTCCTATTTATCTTGTAAACAACCACACATATTGCGTCTAATAAAATGGTGTCTAGTATACTTTATGCATTACTTTAAATTGTAAAAGGCCATTAATTCAATAGGCGAAGGATTACACATATGCCATATATATTATGAAAACCATTCTACTCTCACGGAATGACTATATAGATTCTATAGACACAATTAATGACCCAAAAAGTAAACATTTTGGTAAAAAATCACTAATGTGGTGGGATAAGCACTTTAACTGGAAAAAAGACAAATGTCTTGTCCTTACAAATGAACAAGATCAACATCTTGCATATTTATTTGGTAAAAGTGACCGTTACCTTGAGTATTTAACTATTCATAATCTTTTCACTCCTTTAATCTATCGCCAACAAGGTTATGCTAAAGAGCTACTTTCGAAGCAATTTGAAATGAGTATCTTAAAAAATGTAAAACGCTTTAAACTATGTGCAGTGCCACAAGCCTTAAAATTTTATGACAAGTTAGGTTTTATCTACTGGGGAATAAATATAGCAGGAGATTATTATTGCGATTTACCTATTCCTCAAAGTGGTTTGACCGGATTAGATTCTATGATAAATAATAGTAGCAATGAAGAACTCATAGGAAATAAAATTCAAATTATTCAAAAACGTACCAGACAAAATGGAGACTGCTTGACAGACTTAGAAACACAACAGTTTACTGTAGATAAAATGTGGCTTGGAAAAAAATATCGACATAAGATTATTGAAGATCATGAATAATTCAATGTTTTGAGGCATTCATTTTATATACATATGCTAAAACTTCTGCCACTGCATTGAACAATGTTTCCGGAATCGGTTTATCAATGTCCACTTCTTTATAAAGTGTTCTTGCCAAAGAAGGATTTTGTACAATATGTATATTATTTTCTCGTGCTATTTTTTTTATCTGTTGTGCAATATTGTCCATACCTTTTGCTACAACCAAAGGAGCATGTGATTTTGCTTCATCATACTTTATTGCAACGGCATAATGCGTAGGATTGGTAATAACTACATCGGCATTTGGTACTTCTGCCATCATTCTCTTTTTTGAGGCCTCCATCTGAATTTGACGAATTTTTGATTTGACCAGCGGATCCCCTTCCATATTTTTCATCTCATCTTTAATTTCTTGTTTGGACATTTTCAAGCCATCAAAATATTGTTTTCGCACAATTATCACATCAATGACTGCAAAAATAAAAATTATCAACAGCATCACAAGTGCAATAATAATCATTTTATCTTTTAACCAAACCAGTTGGTCGTGTAGCCCAAATAAAGCAATAGTAGGGAGTTCTTCAATAAAGTAAAAGAAAAATAAAAACCCTACTCCCAAAGTAGTAAATGACTTGAGTGTGATTTTCACACCTTCGATCATTTTTTTTAAAGAAAAAAGATTTTTTGTTCCTTTAATAGGATCGATTTTTTTTAAATCCGGCATAATTGCTTTTGTTGTAAATAAAAATCCAAACTGTGCCAATGCGGCCACAATACCGGCAATTGCAACAGCAGTTGCTAAAGGAAGCACCATTAGCGCGAATTCTCTCATAGTAACAAGTGCTATATCGATAGCAAATAATTTATCAACCGGTGTACCTATAAGAGAAAAATAGAATTGAAAAAGTCGAATCATATGCTTTGCTATAAAAGGAAAAAGCATCAAGACCCCTAAAATAGCAACGAATAAAGTTATAACTCCTGAAGCGTCCTGAGATTTTGGGACATTACCTTCTTTTCGAGCATCCTCTATCTTTTTGGGGGTGGGTTCTTCTGTCTTTTCCTGATCATCAGCCATAAGTTATGACCTTTAATCCATTTTCATTGAAAGATCGATCCAGTTCGCTTGATGCACAAGAGAACCGCTGCTAATAGCATCTACTCCTGTTTTTGCATAAGATTCTATCGTCTCAAGAGAAATATTGCCACTTGCTTCTAAAAGAACATGTGGGTAGTTTTCATTTCTAAAACACACTACCTCTTTTACTTGATCCGGTGTCATATTGTCGCACATTACAATATCTACCCCCGCTTCCATCGCTTCTTGAGCTATATAAAGAGTTTCTGCCTCTATTTCGATCTTTGCTGTAAAGGGAATCACTTTTCTTGCTTTTGCAATATAATCTTTTAAATTTTCAATCGTTTTTAAATGGGTGTCTTTGATCATTAGAGAATCATCCAAACCCATTCTATGATTTGTAGCTCCGCCACATCTTGCAGCATACTTTTCAAAAACTCTTAGTTGTGGCCTTGTTTTCCTTGTATCTAAAAGTTTTGTATTGTAATCCGCTATAATTTTCACAAAGCTATTTGTATAGGTAGCTATAGAACTTGCATGTAATAATATGTTCAATGCAGTCCGTTCACAGCTCAATAATGTATGAGATCCTCCTCTCATTACAGCTAAAGTATCTCCGGCTAAAAATGTCTGTGAGTCTTTTTTGTACCACTGTACATGGAAGCCTTCTAGTTTCGCCAATTCATCTACGTAACGTTGTCCTGCTAAAATTCCCTTGCATTTTGCAATAATCTTTGCTTGTGAGTCAACACTCGGTTCTACTAAAGTGTATAAGTCACCACGTCCTATATCTTCTGCAAGTGCTGCTTGAACGAAATCCTTTATCATAACGCCAACATTCTATCCAACGCCACTTTTGCCCACTTCTGCGTTTTAGGATCCACTTCTATTTCATTGATAGGTTGACCATCATCAATCGCTTTAAGCGTCAAATAGACATCTTCAAGCGTCGTTTCATTCATAGTAGGGCATTCAGGTTTTGTAGAACTAAGCACATATGTGTTTTTCGGGCGAAGACGGTTGACCATGTTAAACTCCGTTCCTACTGCCACTTTTTGATCCTCTGGTAGTTCTGTAATATACTTAATGAGTTGAGATGTAGAGCCTACAAAATCACTTGCTTCACAAATAGCCGGATCACATTCAGGATGTGTTGCTATTAAAATTCCTGGAAATTTCTTGCGATAGAACTCTATATCTTCAATCGTAAAGAGCTGGTGTACCGAACAAAAGCCGTCATAACAAATTATGTCAGCTTCTTTTGGATCACCCTCTTGACCGATGACCATTGATTTGAGACCCATCTGGTTAGCAATGTTCTGTCCGAGACATCTGTCAGGAACAAAAAGAATCTTTTTACCTTCACCAAGAGCCGTCGTAATAATCTTCTTGGCATTGGAGCTTGTACAGACCATGCCGCCCATTTCACCGACCTTAGCTTTTACATCTGCATTTGAGTTAATATATGTTATAGGTAATATGTTCTCTTTTTCAATGCCATTATCTTCTAAAAATTTCACAGAATCATCATAATACAAAGAGTCTATCATACGCGCCATTGCACAACATGCTATTTTAGGCATTACGACACGTTTGTGAGGAGAAAGCACTTTTACGCTCTGTCCCATAAATCCGACACCGCAGAAAAGTACGTATTCTGCATCATCAGCCATCGTTCTCATAGCAAGTTCGAGCGAATCTCCTGTAATATCGGCAAGCTCAAATACTTCGTCACGTTGATAAAAGTGTGCAACCACCGTCACGCTCAATTTTTCTTTGAGTTCATTAATTCTTTTTTTCAATTCATCATTTGTTAACTGCAAAAAATCATCCTGTATTTTATAATACCACAATTATATCAAAATATATTTAGCATAAAAACAGTAGAATATCATCACTCGAATTTTTTAAGGTAATTTATGGATTTTTTATTTAATATCAATGTTCAGTTCTACATTGCGGCATACCTCATCGGCGGTATTCCGTTTGGTCTTCTTCTTGCAAAGAAATTTGCAGGGTTAAATGTCAAA
>Ga0316207_10001739_pt1 | contig 25198 bp, 27 predicted proteins | sample 6weekpyrite_MG_FD_204943 | JGI IMG/M metagenome (GOLD analysis project Ga0316207, IMG submission 204943) | Microbial mat bacterial communities from mineral coupon in-situ incubated in ocean water Damariscotta River, Maine, United States -... | ecosystem: Environmental > Aquatic > Marine >... | reverse complement strand
AGGCCCGCGATTGCGGGCCTTTTTAATAAGATAATCAACTACTTATTATCTTTTCTTTTTAGCGGCTTTTTTCTTAGCCTTCTTCTTGGCTTTTTTCTTAGTCGCTTTTTTCTTTGCTTTCTTCTTAGCCTTTTTCTTTGTAGCTTTCTTCTTGGCCTTTTTCTTGGCTACTTTTTTCTTAGCCTTCTTCTTGGCCTTTTTCTTAGTCGCTTTTTTCTTTGCTTTCTTCTTGGCTACTTTCTTCTTAGCCTTTTTCTTTGTAGCTTTCTTCTTGGCCTTCTTCTTAGTGGCCTTCTTCTTAGTCTTCTTCTTCGCTACTTTTTTCTTAGCGACTTTCTTCTTAGCGACTTTCTTTTTCGCTACCTTCTTCTTAGCGACTTTCTTTTTCGCTACCTTCTTCTTAGCAGTTTTCTTTCTTGCTGGTTTCTTTTTCGTTGCCATAAATAATTCCTCCACGGTCTGTATATAGGCATACAAAGTTTAGTATAACTAAGTAATCTAATAATGCTAGTTTTTTTAAAATATTTTCACTGCAAAAACATTTGTTTAATCTGTTTTGGATTGATGATCTGTATCGACACAAAAACAGTTTTATTGAATTACTTCGGGCAAATTTTTTAAATTTGAACGCAAAAAGAAAAAATTTTTATATTTTTTATGAAAAATGAATCAAATTACGTCTTAAAGTGTAAAAAATTTTATAAAAATGATCGTTAATCAGTACTTTGGTTGCAAAATGCGATCATTTAATTAGATATTTCATGTTTAAAGCGCGTTAAATGAAAAATTTCTTTGTTTAAATGCCAATTTCGTTACTAAATCGATCGAATTATAAAGTTTTGTTCCCTGGTCTTATCATCTTGCTATTAAAACAAGGTATGCATTTTTATTTTCAACGTTGATTGATATGCGGATGCATAACGTTATTATTTGCGCAGATAACACTACAAAGTAATAAATATAAATGCATACATCATCGAGAATAGAATTAAACAGTGAAAATGTTGCAAAAAAGACACAATTAAAAGTATTGCAGACCCTGTTCAGTCACGATTGCATCTAAAGGTATATCCCATTCTTGTTGAGTAAGCGTATTTACTTGCTGAAAACTATAGGCAACGCCAAGTAATAAAGGACGTCGCCAGTATTTACGCTGACGTAGAAAGGCGAATGTCTTATCGTAAAAACCACCACCCATACCGAGACGATTGCCAGACTTATCAAAGGCAACCAGCGGCATGAGAATCAGATCTATATTGACTGGGCGTCGTCGCAAGCGTGATTGACTGATAGGTTCAGGTATTCCATATCGATTAACGTTATATGAGGTATCAAGATCGCAGGGAGCAAACCATAAGCGGTTATGATGCAGTTGATCGAGGATAGGCAAATACCATTGTTTATACATCTTGCAAGTGTTCACGAAGATATCCTCGAGCCCAGCCTCACCGTCGTTTGCAATATATCCACCAATGCGCCGCGCTCGCAGATACAGCGAGCTGTGCAGAATATGCTGGCAAATTGCAGATGAAAGTAGCTGCTGTTCAGAGGGCTGTAGAGAGCGTCGCTGCTGTCTAATGTTACGGCGTAGTTGTTCTTGCTTCATGATTAAGAAGGCATCCTCCGCCTGTGCCGTTACAAACTTTCGTCCTTGAACCAGAGGTTCAAGTGGGAGCAATTACGATACATCAGGCTTTCCATTCATGATGGACTTGCACAACAGTATCAGTAACGGTGTTCCCGGGTATGGATAATAGGCTCAAGAAAATACCCAGTTTGCTGTCGAACACTGCAGAGGATGCCAAAACCGGTTGTTTAGTCCGTATGGTGTGGATCCTAACGGAAAATGGGGGCGTGTGAAATATCCCGTTGCCTAGAGTTCGAGTTGTTTCGAACGGGACAGCGCCATTTCAATTTTAGTTTGCAGATTTTGCAGGCGATTACCCATATTGCGGCTGTAGGAATCACGATTATTCTCTTGTTGCATTAACTCGTGGGCAATATTCAACGCCGCAAGCACGGCAATGCGATCCATGCCAACGACCTTGCCAGAATCACGTATTTCTTTCATTTTTTTGTTCAGATAGTGGGCTGAGGTGAGCAGCGAATCATGTTCATTTTCAGGGCAGGCAATCTGGTATTCCTTATCCATTATCTGGATGGTCACAGGTAGCGTTTCGTCACTCATTAGGCAGGCTTTCCATTGTTTTCAGGCGCATGATCATCGCTTCTACGCGCGTTCTCGCTAGCTCGGTTTTTTCGATTAACTGGGAGCGTTCGGTGGTGAGGTTCTTCTGATGCTCGCGCAGAGATTCATTCTCATCTTTCAGGTGAGCACAGGTGGCAATGAGCTCATCAATTCTTGTTTCGAGCTTTTTCAGATCAAGCTCTTCATTTTTAATTTCATCGTCCTGCATAGCGAGAATATAAAATGCCAGTACCGCTGGGTCAATGCCTGAAACGCGAATAATCAGTGCCAAACTGGTAACATATGAATATGAATAACAAAATGATTGATTTTGACGGGCTCGATGCGGTGTTACACAAGGCCAATCTCGATATGATGCCGGCCGAGGCACATGGTATCTTGTGCGGGCTTTTGTGTTATCCCGAGTTACCTGATGTGAATTTCTGGTTAAATGAGGTCATGCCGAATGCGGATATGAACAATGTACTTGTTCAGGAAGCGCGTGACGAATTAACCGAGGTCTATGATATGACGGTAGAGCAGGTAACGCAGCAGGAGCCTGCGCTGGATCTGGTCATGCCGGATGATGAAACGGGTATGGATCAACGCCTCATGGCCCTGTCTGAATGGTGCCACGGTTTCAGCGCCGGTGTGGCAGTACTGGGGTTAACAGAAGATCTTGATAACCTGCCGACTGATAGTCGTGAATTTTTCGAGGATATCATTGAGATTACGCGAGCAGACCCGCATAGTCATAGTGAATCTAATAATGATGAAGCGGCCTATATGGAGCTGGTAGAGTATATCCGTGTGGGTGCAATGTTGATGATTACCGAGATGCAGGATAACGCTGGCGACGCACTTGTCAGGCATTAGAGTTAGCGATATGAGTCTTATTAGTAAAAAAGAATATGCACGCCGTCGTAAGCACGTCATGGAGATGATGGGCAAGGGCTCTATTGCAATTATCCCAACTTCACCGATACGCATTCGCAACCGCGATGTGGAATACAGTTTTCGCCCGGATAGTGATTTTTACTATCTGACGGGTTTTGCCGAGCCTGATGCGGTAGCTGTGCTGATTCCAGGGCGCAAGCATGCCGAATATATCCTCTTCTGTAATGAACGTGACCCGGAAATGGAAATATGGAATGGTCCACGTGCGGGCCAGGATGGTGCCGTGAGTGATTTCCAGGCGGATGATTCTTTTCCCATTACCGATATCGACGATATCCTGCCTGGTCTGCTGGAAAATAACGACCGTGTCTATTACAACATGGGCTGTCACCCGGATTTTGACCAACGTGTGATTGGCTGGATAAACAGTATTCGCAACAAGAGTCGCTCCGGTGTGCATACCCCCGGTGAAGTGATTTCGCTGGAAAATATTCTGCACGAGATGCGTCTGTTCAAGAGTGCGGCCGAGATTCGCGTCATGCGCAAGGCAGCAAAGATCTCAGTAAAGGGACATCAACGCGCGATGCAGCTGTGTAAGCCCAATATGATGGAATACCAGATTGAGGCTGAGCTGTTATCCACGTTTATGCATCATGGGAGTCGCTCGCCGGCGTATTCATCTATTGTCGGTGGTGGCGCGAATGGCTGTGTACTGCACTATGTCATGAATAACGAGAAACTTTTCGATGGCGAGTTGCTGCTAATCGATGCCGGTGCCGAGCTGGATCATTATGCCTCGGATATCACTCGCACCTTCCCTGTTAATGGCAAGTTTTCACCGGCGCAGCGTGCTATTTATGATGTTGTGCTGGCCGCGCAGCAGGCTGCGATTGAGCAGGTAAAGCCAGGGAATCACTGGAATGATCCACACGAAGCCGCCGTCAAGGAGATTGTCAGAGGCCTTATCGACGTTGGTATTCTCAAGGGCACACTACGTACAAATCTGAAAAATGAAGCCTATAAGCGCTTTTATATGCATCGTACTGGTCACTGGCTGGGTATGGATGTACACGATGTTGGTGAATATAAGGTAGGCGATGAATGGCGCGTACTTGAACCCGGTATGGTCATGACGGTAGAGCCCGGTATCTACATTCCTGAAAAGAGTAAGGGCATCGCGAAAAAATGGTGGAATATTGGTATTCGTATCGAGGACGATGTACTGGTTACACGCGACGGCTATGATGTGCTGACACGTGATCTGGTGTCCGATGCCGATGACATTGAGGCATTAATGGCAGCTAAATAACTGCCATCTTTTGAGAACATATTTATGGTGAACAGCGACACACAAAGCGTTGATATCGCCATTATTGGTGGCGGGCTTGTTGGTGCCAGTCTTGCCTGCGCGTTGGGCAAACAGGGACACAGTGTTGCGGTTGTTGAAGCACGCCCTATATACCAGTCGCAGGCAGCCAGTTTCGATGAACGCACCCTGGCGCTGTCATTTGGTTCAGCGCAGATCTTTGCCAGTCTTGGGCTCTGGTCGGATGTGTTGCAGCAGGGTATTTCACCCATCGAATCTATTCATGTTTCAGACCAGGGCTTTCCTGGTAAAACGCGTTTGCAGGCGAATGAAGCCGGGGTGGATGCGCTGGGCTATGTAGTACCCATGCGTATACTTGGCAGTGTCTTGAAAGATGCGCTGGCGCAGCTTGATACAGTTAAATTTTTCTGTCCGGCCTCGCTTAGCGCAATGACAACTGATACAGATCATGCACGCCTGAGTATTACGACGGAGTCCGTGGAGCATGAACTGCATGCTAGCCTGGTGGTTGGCGCGGATGGTGCCGATTCAGTTGTGCGCCAGTTTGCCGGTATTCAGGATCGCAGTAGCGATTACCAGCAAAGCGCAGTCATCGCGAATATTAGTAGTGAGCGAGCACATCGCAATGTCGCCTATGAACGCTTCACTCGTCATGGTCCACTGGCAATGTTGCCGCTGCCGGCGTATGACGATGATCAGCATCGCAGTGCGCTAGTTTGGACGGTGCCGACAGAACGCGTCGAAACGGTGATGGCCTATAGTGATGAAGAATTCCTTGCCGAGGTGATGCAGGATTTTGGTATGTCGTTGGGCCGTTTACTGAAAACCGGAAAACGTCATGCGTTTCCACTGAGTTTGCGTCAGGCACAAGATTCTATTGCGGAGCGTGTCGCCCTGATCGGCAATGCGGCACATACCTTACATCCGATTGCCGGGCAGGGGTTTAACCTGGGGCTGCGTGATGTTGCGGTACTGGCACAGGTCGTGGTTGATGCCTTACGCGCGGGGCGCGATCCGGGGTTACTGCAAGCGTTGCAGTTGTATGCTGACTGGCAGCAATCCGATCAACAGCGGGTCATCGGTTTCACGGATAGTCTGGTGCGCGCATTTTCCAATCGCTTACCACCACTCGCCTTTGTCAGAAACATGGGGATGTTTGGTGCAGAGATCTTCCCATCGCTGAAGCAGCGTCTTGCGAAGCAGGCCATGGGCGTTGCCGGAAAACTGCCACGACTGGCGCGAGGCCTACCGCTATAGTATGACGATGAAATCCGCAGACATTGTGATTGTTGGAGCCGGTATGGTCGGTGCTTCACTGGCCTGTGCGCTGGCACGCCTTGAACTGGATATTGTATTACTGGAAAACCGCGCGCCTCAACTGGAGTGGGATAAGGACAGTTTCGATCTGCGCGTCAGTGCGATAACACCCGCGTCGGAAAACCTGTTTCGTGCCCTTGAGGTGTGGTCATCAATGAGCACTGATGGTATTTATCCATATCAGAATATGCATGTCTGGGATGCTGCCGGCAACGGCGAGATTGATTTTGATGCTGCCGAGCTTGGCACGAGTCATCTGGGACACATCATTGAAAATCGCGTTATTCAGAAGGCGCTCTGGCAACGTTGTCAGCAATTGTCGAATGTGGATGTGCAGTGTCCGGTGACCGTCACGTCTCTATCGGAACACCAGGATCATATTGATGTGTCGCTTGAAGAAGGTGCAACCGTGCGCACACGTCTATTGATTGCCGCCGATGGTGGTAACTCATTTATGCGACAGTTAGCCGGTTTGCAGACCAGGGGATGGAGTTATGAGCAAAAAGGTGTTGTTGCAACCATTAGCACATCGGCTTCGCATCAACAGACTGCATGGCAGGTATTTTTACCAACTGGTCCGGTCGCCTTTCTGCCGCTTTCCGACAATACCTGTTCAATAGTCTGGTCAACGACGACAGCGCATGCTGACGAGTTGCTAACGCTCTCAGATGAGGACTTTCTGCAAGCCTTACACAATGCCTTTGGTGATCAACTCGGTGATATGCTGGCCTTACGTGGACCGCGTGCGGCGTTTCCATTACGTCTTGCACATGCGCCCGATTATGTGAAACCGCGTTTTGCACTGGTGGGTGATGCCGCACATAGTGTGCACCCATTAGCCGGGCAGGGTGTAAATTTAGGTCTCGCGGATGCCGCCACACTCAGCGATGTGCTTGCCGATGCGCTGCAGCAGGGTGAAGACATTGGCGCGAAAAAAGTACTGCGGCGTTATGAGCGCGCCAGAAAGGGTGACAATCTTGCCATGCTGGCAGCAATGGATGGCTTTAAGCGGGTGTTTGGCAGTCGCAATAGCATGCTAACGTGGCTACGTAATACCGGCTTGCGTACCGCTGATCAACTTGCACCGCTGAAACATTTATTGATGCAGCATGCCATGGGGCTGGCTGGTGAAGTGCCCACGTTATCACGTCCCAAGACACGAAAAATAATTTAGCCAATAACAACACAGCCTTGCGCTGACAGGATCCTGGCCATGAGCATATTAAACAGTTTTGCACTGCTACTGAGCCTCGCGGCATTTCTCAGTTATCTGAATGCACGCTATATCCGTTTACCTGCTGTCATTGGTTTGATGACGATAGCGTTACTCATCTCCTTATTGATTATTCTGCTCGACCGCTTTGGTTTCGATGTGCAGACGCCAGCGGCCAATTTACTTAATAGCATCGATTTTAATACCACCCTGATGCAGGGCATGCTGAGTTTCTTACTGTTTGCCGGTGCACTGCATGTCAATCTGGATGACCTGAAGCAGCAAAAGTGGCTGATCCTGTCACTCGCTACCTTTGGTGTGGTGACATCCACCTTTCTGGTCGGCACGGTTAGTTATTACCTGTTGCAATGGTTTGGTCTGCCATTGCCATATATTTACTGTTTGTTGTTTGGTGCACTAATTTCACCGACCGATCCGATTGCCGTGCTCGGCATACTTAAACAGGCCGGGGTTGCGAAAACACTGGAGACCAAGATCACGGGCGAATCACTGTTTAATGATGGCGTCGGCGTGGTGGTGTTTATCAGTCTGCTCGGTATTGCCACCGGTGCAACCGAGTTTGCCCCCAGTGCGATTGCGGTGTTGTTTGTGCAGGAAGCCGTGGGTGGCATCCTGTTTGGCGCCTTGCTCGGCTACATTGTCTATCGCATGTTGCATGGCATCGACAATTATAGTGTCGAGGTCCTGCTGACACTTGCCCTTGTCGCCGGTGGCTATGCACTGGCGAATGCGCTGCATCTGTCCGGGCCGATTGCGATTGTTGTGGCGGGGCTGCTAATTGGCAATCATGGACGCAGCTTTGCCATGTCGGATAAAACACGCGAGCACCTTGATACCTTTTGGGAATTACTCGATGAGAGCCTCAATGCGATTTTATTTGTGCTCATCGGCCTGGAAGTACTGGTGCTGAGTTTCAGCGGCAACATGTTACTGGCGGCACTGGTGCTGATCCCGGTAATACTCTTTATAAGGATGATAAGTGTTGGTATGCCGATTCAGGTATTGAAACAGGTGCGGCATTTTAGCCCGCATGTCACCAAGATCCTCACCTGGGGAGGTCTCAGAGGGGGTATTTCTGTGGCGCTGGCATTGTCATTACCCGCGGGTGAGTACCGTGACATCATTCTCGGCCTTACCTATGTTATTGTAATCTTTTCAATTCTTGTCCAGGGGCTGACAATTGGACGACTTGTACAGGCCTGTAAATAGTGCCCAATGATAATTGAAATGAGAATGATTATCATTTAATATCCGTCTCAACCCTGGCATCCCTGATGCTATGTCACCGGTTCTTTTAGGCTGGTGGATTTTGAACAGTTTTTACAGGAGATGGAGTAATCATGTTTTTCCGCACATCGCTTTTATTATTAGCCGCGCTGCTGGCTGCGCCAGTCTGGGCGCAGGATTCGCTGGTGGTGTATTCGGGCCGTTCCGACAAATTTGTTAAGCCTGTGGTCGATGCCTTTACCAAACAAACGGGTATCAAAGTGATTCTGCACAATGCCAAATCGACGGCACTGCTAAACAAACTACGTATCGAAGCAGATAAGACTCGTGCCGATATTTTTCTGAGTAATGATGCCGGTAACCTGCAAAAGGGTGCCGACCTGGGGCTATTTACAAAAGTCAGTGGCGCCAGTGCCAATGTTATCGATGCTCAGTTTCGTGCCACCGATAACACCTGGATAGGTCTGTCAGCGCGAGCACGTGTTCTGGTAGAAAATACCAATAGTAAAAATGCCGGCACGGTGAAATCGGTATTTGATCTGGCTGACCCTCGGTTGAAAGATCGTATTGCTATCACCCATAGTGGTAATGGCAGTTTCGTTGCCGGTGTTACTGTGTACGCAGACAAAGTCGGTGATAAGAAAACGGCTGACTGGCTGAATGGCCTGAAGAGTAATTCGGGTGGCAAGGTATTTAACAAGCATTCGAAAATTGTCAAAGCGGTTGCCAGCGGCAAGAAAGATGTCGGTCTGGTGAATCATTACTATATCTATCGTCACCTGGCCAAGAAACCAAATGCACCGATTCGTATCGTTTTTCCTGACCAGGGCAGCGGTGATATCGGTGTCGCCTGGAACGTCGCAGGTGTTGCTATCAGCAAATACTCAAAAAATACAGCGAGTGCGCAGAAGTTCGTTGATTTCCTGGTTTCGAAGCAGGGTCAGAAGATCTTTGCCGAAGTGAATCGTGAATATCCAACCCGTAACGGTGTGCCGAGTTCGAAACAGGTTCCTGCGCGTGACAGTTACAAGGTTGCCGATGTGCCAATGGCGGTACTTGGCAAGAAACGTGACGCGACCCTGAACCTTATCGATAGCGTGGGGATGCCATAGACATATGGGATTAGCGCTTAGCCAGTCAGGTACTGGCACAATGCCAGGTAGCACCTTCGCCGCACTACGCCGCAAGGTTGGCACGACTGGATTACTCGCCGGGATAATCGTTTTAGTGACGATTATCCCGTTGCTGTTTGTTGGTATCAGTAGTGCGCAACTTAGTCTGGATGACTGGGCGGGTCTGTGGAGTCAGCGTCTGCCCGGCTTGTTCTGGAATACGCTGAGTCTGTCTTTTCTGGTGGCAATTGGCAGTTTTGTATTGGGTGTCTCGGCCGCATGGCTGGTCGCACGCAAGGACTTCGTCGGTAAAAAGATTGCTATTTGGCTAATGGTGCTGCCATTAACCATTCCTACCTATGTGTTTGCCCACATCTATACGACATTGCTGGAAGAAGATGGCTGGCTCGGACAGGTGTGGCTCAGCGTATTCGGTGATGCACTAGCTATTCCTGATCTGTATAACATCTGGGGCGTGGCGCTCATCTTGTCACTGGCGGGGTTTTCATATGTATTCCTGTTGGTACGTACCGCGTTAAGGCATTCTAACCGCAGTCTTGAAGAAGCCGCGTTGATGCAGGGAGCAAAACCGTGGCAGGTGATGTGGTACGTGAATCTGCCGATGATGCGTCCTGCAATTGCCGCCGGTTTGGCGTTAGTCGTGTTGCATACGCTATCGGATTTTGGCGCAGTCAGTATGCTGCGCTTTCAGACGTTTACGCTCAGCATCTATATGCAAATGAACGGGCGTTTTGATTACCAGGGTGCGGCGGGTCTGAGCCTGGTGCTGGTTGTCCTGAGTTTGATCTTTCTGGTGTTTGAACGCTTCTCACGCAAGCGCCAACGCTTTTACTCGAGTGCGTTGAGTACGCAGCCGGTAATTCGTCGTGCAAGTGTTACTGAACAGGTCTTTATCTGGTTGTGGATCGGCGGTATCGCCCTGTTTGCCTTTCTACTGCCGCTAGGCTGGATGTTGCACTGGAGCTGGCAGGCCATCATCTCTGCGGCGCTGCAGGCACCTTTTCTTGGTTATGTGTGGAACTCTGTAATCGTCGCCGTGGCTGCCGCAACCATAGCAATGATAGTGGCATTCCCTGTGGCCTTTTTTCATGCGCGTAAACAGTCGCGCCTGAGTCAGTGGTTTTTACATTTTTCCAGTGTTGGCTTTGTGTTACCCGGGCCGGTGGTGGCGCTGGGTGTATTGACGGCGGTGCTGTTTTTTCTACCAAACTTGTATGGTGGTTTGCTGGCACTGGTACTGGCACTGGTGGTGCGTTTCCTGCCACTCGCGGTACAGTCTCAGGAGGCGTCATTGCAGCATCTGACGCCATCTATTGAGCAGGCCGGTCGTATTCTTGGTGCGGGACCCGTTGAAAATTTACGCCGCGTGATTCTGCCTATGATGCGTGGCGGTATGGCTACCGCCTGGGTGCTGGTGTTTATAGATGCATTGAAAGAATTACCGGCAACTTTGCTGTTACGCCCAACCGGTTTTGATACCTTGCCAATACGTATCTGGATCGAGGCCAGTGAAGAAATGCTTGAACTGGCTGCACCTGCAGCACTGATGCTGGTGATCACGACACTACCAGCGTTATGGATAATGATGCGGGATCGAGATAAAGATCATAAATCAACGACTTAAATTCTCTTGCTTGGATTTAGCCAGAATTCTGGGTATAGTCGATGCCACAACGAGTACTGCTATGGGAGAGATCCTGATCGCCAGTTTTGGCTGATAACAGGACGCCGAAGGCGCAACCCGCCCGGAATCGCTCAGGCAAAAGGACCGTAGCAGCGCGTTGTCTCTGGAGAGAGATTTTTTCAATCCACCGAAGGGGCTCAAGCTCTCAGGTATATGGACAGAGGGGCGGCAGATGCAAGACATCTGCCGCCCTTTGTATTTTTGAAGAACTTCGGAGATTACATGAATAAACGCACGCCACTGTATGAATTGCATCTTGAAATGGGTGCAAAGATGGTCGATTTCGGTGGCTGGGACATGCCCTTGCGTTATGGATCTCAAATCGAAGAACACCATCAGGTACGTCAGGGCGTAGGTATGTTCGACGTCTCCCACATGACGGTCGTTGATGTCACCGGTGCAGGCACCAGGGCATTATTACAATACCTGTTTGCCAATGATGTCGACCGACTCAAGACCCCAGGCAAGGCACTCTATACCTGCATGCTAAATACACAGGGCAAGGTGCTTGACGATCTCATCATCTATTACATGCGCGACGACTGGTACCGCATCATTTTTAATGCCTCGACACGTGATAAGGATCTGGCCTGGGTCAAACAGCACGCGCCAAATTTTGATGTCACCATTACCGAACAAGCCGATGCGGCCATGATTGCGGTGCAGGGCCCCGGCGCTGAGCAGGCCGTCTGCCAGGTGCTTGCTGATTTCGATGTTGATGCCATTCGCTCCCTGAAGCCCTTTAATGCACTCGAACAGGGCGATTATTTTATTGCACGTACTGGCTATACCGGTGAGGATGGTTATGAAATCATTGTGCCAGATGCGTTGGCCCCGCAGCTGTGGAGCCGGCTACATGCAGCAGGTGTGACACCGATCGGCCTTGGTGCGCGTGATAGTCTCAGACTCGAAGCCGGTATGAATCTTTACGGTAGTGATATGGATGAACAGACCTCACCACTGGAGGCTGGGCTCTCCTGGACCATTGCATGGGAGCCTGCCGAGCGTGATTTCATCGGTCGTACAGCACTTGAGCAGCAAAAAAAGCAGGGTGTTGATAACAAATTTGTGGGTTTGCTACTCGAGGGTAAAGGCGTGTTGCGCTCACACCAGAAGGTGGTACTCGATGATGGCAGTGAGGGAGAGATTACCAGCGGTGGTTTTTCACCGACACTGCAGCGCTCGATTGCGTTTGCGCGTGTGCCAGCTGGCATCGGCGAGCAATGCAATGTGGATATTCGCGGCAAGCAGATCCCCGCAAGTGTGGTAAAAACAGTTTTCGTCAGGCACGGCAAGGCCTGTAACTAAATATATTGCAGAAAAGAATTTATAGATTGAGGAAAACAACATGAGCAATATTCCGGATAATTTAAAATACAGCAAGTCGCATGAGTGGGTCAGCGTTGATGGTGATACCGCCAAGATCGGCATCAGTGATCATGCACAGGACCTGCTTGGTGATCTGGTGTTCATCGAATTACCTGAAGTGGGTGATGGGGTAACCGCAGCCCAGGAATGCGCCGTGGTTGAATCGGTCAAGGCAGCATCGGATGTCTATAGCCCGGTCTCCGGTGAAGTGGTTGCGATTAACGAAGCCGTTGTCGATAGCCCTGAAATTGTTAACCAGGATCCCTATGGTAATGGCTGGTTATACAGTGTGAAGCTGTCTGACAGTAGTGAGCTGGACGCGCTGCTATCTGCCGATGACTACAGTGGCGTAGCAAACGAGGATCACTAAATGCCATTCGTTCCACACACTGACGCTGATGTGAGGGCCATGCTCGACGCGATAGGCGTTGCTAGCATTGATGATCTGTTTGATGAGATTCCCGAAACCCTGCGTATCCAGCAACTCGATCATGTTCCTGAGGGACTCAGTGAAATGGATGTTGCACGTGTCATGCATGCGCGTGCCAGTGAAGATGGACAGCCACTGAATTTTATCGGTGCGGGGGCGTATGAACATCATATCCCTGCCGCAGTGTGGGAGATCACCACGCGTGGCGAATTTTATTCTGCCTACACACCGTATCAGGCAGAGGCCAGTCAGGGCACACTGCAATTGCTGTATGAATTCCAGACAATGATGGCCAGCCTTACCGGTATGGAAGTCGCGAATGCTTCACTCTATGACGGTGGTTCAAGTCTGGCAGAATCTATACTGATGGCGGTGCGTGCGAATCGCAAATCAAAATCCAAACGCATTTTATTGCCACGCACGGTACATCCACATTATCGACAGACGATCACTGCGCTGGTTGGTAATCAGGGTATCCAGATTGAAGAGCTCGATTATGATGCGGAGACAGGCTGTTTTGATGCCACGTCATTGCCTGATGAGCCCGGTGATATCGCTGCGCTGGTTATTCCATATCCGAATTTCTTTGGTCGCATAGAAGATGTAAACACGCTGACTGACTGGGCGCATGCGCACGGTGCGCTGGTCATCGGCGTGGTGAATCCGCTGGCGCTGGCGTTACTGGTACCGCCGGGTGAGTGGGGCGAAACCGGTGCCGATATTGTTTGCGGTGAGGGTCAGCCACTCGGTATACCGTTATCATCTGGTGGTCCGTACTACGGGCTGATGACCTGTAAGCAGGTGTTCGTGCGGCAGATGCCTGGTCGCATCGTGGGTCGCACCGTTGATCTGGATGGCAAGCCTGGATATAGCCTGACCTTACAGGCGCGTGAGCAACACATCAGACGCTCCAAGGCGACTTCCAATATCTGTACCAATCAGGGGCTAATGGTGACGGCATCGACGATTCACATGGCACTGCTTGGGGCAGAAGGGCTGCGACGTGTCGCGCTTGCCTGCCACCAGAATACCCGCAAGCTGCTTAGCATGCTGACACAGATCGAAGGTGTTGAAGCCGTGTATGCCTCCGGCAATGCGTTTCATGAAGCGGTTATTCGATTACAGGCACCGGTTGATGATGTACTACGCGCACTTGCCGCAGACAATGTCATCGGTGGTTATTCGTTACAACAGCATTATCCAGAAATGGAGAACTGCTTATTAATCTGTGCAACAGAAATGCGTAGTGAGGCGGACATGCAAGCTTATGCCGACAAGCTGGCACGTATCATGGAAATGCGTCGTACCCCGGCGCAAACCGCGCAACCTAAAACGGCATAAACAATCATAACGACTTAATGGAGAAGACCAATGGCTGAGATAACCTTGAAAGGTAACCCGATTCATACTAATGGCGAACTGCCTGCTGCAGGTCAGAGCGCTCCGGCGTTTAAACTTGTTGGTAGTGATCTGGCAGATGTAACGCTTGAAAATTATGCAGGTAAGCGAAAACTGTTAAATATCGTACCGAGTCTGGATACGCCAGTGTGTGCGACATCAACGAAGCGCTTCAATGAATATGCCAAGGCCAATGACAATGTCGTCATGTTGATGATCTCTGCCGATCTGCCTTTTGCGATGTCACGTTTCTGCACCGCAGAAGAGTGTGCGAATGTTATTCCGTTATCAATGATGCGTTCGCGTGGCTTTGCCAAAGAGTACGGCGTGTTGATTGAAGATGGCCCGCTTGCGGGCATTACTGCACGCGCTGTAGTGGTGCTGGATGAAGACAACAACATCCTCCATTCAGAGCTGGTCCCTGAAATTGCACAGGAGCCTGATTACGAGGCGGCTATCAAGGCGCTAGGTTAATCGACTGGCTGAATTATTTAATAGAGATACTGTATGCTGATTTTTGAACACGGGAATAGTGGCCGTCGTGCTACCGCGCAGGCACCGCTTGAGGCGCTCGATGATTGTGATATCGATGCAGCATTGCTGCGTCAGCAACCGGCAACATTACCGCAAGTATCGGAAATGCAGGCCGTGCGTCACTATACGCGCCTGAGTCAGAAGAACTTCTCGATTGATACCCAGTTCTATCCGCTCGGCTCCTGTACGATGAAGTACAACCCGCGTGCCTGTAATACACTGGCCATGTTGCCCGGGCTGCTGAATCGCCATCCTCTCGGGCCAGAGTCACATGGGCAGGGCTTTCTTGCCTGTATGTATGAACTGCAGGAAATGCTCAAGGATGTCACCGGTATGCATGCGGTGTCATTGACCCCGGCGGCCGGTGCACAGGGTGAGTTTGCAGGTATGGCGATGATTCGTGCCTACCATGATGCGAATAACGACAACGAACGTACCGAGGTGCTGGTGCCTGATGCGGCGCACGGCACGAACCCGGCGACGGCGGTCATGTGTGGTTACAAGGTACGCGAGATTCCTACTGATGCACACGGTGATATTGATATCGATGCCTTACGCGAGGCCGTGGGTCCGCAGACAGCCGGGCTGATGTTAACCAATCCGTCGACACTAGGTGTGTTTGAACGCAGTATCGAGACGATCGCAACGATTGTGCATGAAGCGGGTGGCCTGCTTTATTACGATGGCGCTAATCTGAATGCCATTCTTGGCAAGGCCAGACCGGGTGATATGGGCTTTGATGTTATTCATATGAATCTGCACAAGACCTTTTCAACACCACACGGCGGTGGTGGCCCCGGTGCTGGACCGGTTGGTGTGAACAAGCGTCTGTTACCTTTTCTACCTGTGCCAATGGTTGGTAAAAAAGATGATAGCTATCACTGGATTACTGAAAAGGACTGCCCGCAAAGTATCGGGCGGCTATCGGCTTTTATGGGTAACGCCGGCGTGTTATTACGCGCCTATATATACGCGCGCATGCTGGGTAAGGAAGGCATGCAGCGTGTCGCAGAATACTCGACCCTGAATGCAAACTACATGATGGTAAAACTACGTGATGCCGGCTTTACGCTTGCGTTTGAAGATAGAAGGGCAACGCATGAGTTTATCGTAACGCTGAAAAAACAGGCCAAAGAACTGGATGTGAATGCGATGGACTTTGCCAAGCGTCTGCTGGATCTTGGTTATCATGCACCAACAACCTATTTTCCATTGCTGGTACCGGAGTGTCTGTTGATTGAACCAACCGAGACCGAGGCCATGCAGGATCTTGATGGCTTTATCGCGGCGATGCAACAGATTCAGGAAGAGGCCGAAACAACGCCTGAGGTCGTTAAGGGGGCACCACATACGATGCCGGTGAAACGTCTTGATGATGTTAAGGCCGCACGCGAACTGGATCTGGTGTGGAAACCCGTAGCAACAGAGGACTCCTGAGCAGTCAGGCTGTCATTTTCTTTATAAATAATAAATCAACAAACAGGAAATATTTATGAGCGCGCTAATTTGTGGCTCTTATGCCTACGACACCATTATGGTGTTTCATGATCAGTTCAAGAACCACATTCTGCCAGACAAGGTGCATATTTTGAATGTGTCTTTTCTGGTGCCTGACATGCGGCGTGAATTTGGTGGCTGTGCCGGTAACATTGCCTATAACCTGAAACTGCTCGGCGGTGATCCCTTGCCGATGGCAACAGTGGGTGAAGATTTTTCTCCCTATGCTGACTGGATGGATAAGTGTGCTATCTCGCGTAAACATGTGCGTGCGCTGGCTGATACCTATACTGGTCAGGCATTCATTACGACAGACAAAGATGATAATCAGATCACGGCCTTTCATCCGGGCGCCATGGGGCTGTCTCATGAAAACAAGGTGACCGATGCCGATGGTGTCACGCTCGGCATTGTTTCACCGGATGGCCGAGATGGCATGATTGAACATGCACGCCAGTTTGCAGAGAGTGGTATCCCGTTTATTTTTGATCCGGGTCAGGGCATGCCGATGTTTGATGGGGATGATCTAAAAACCTTCGTCGAACAGGCGACCTATGTCACGCTTAATGATTACGAAGCGCAGTTGTTACAGGATCGCACTGGTATGTCACCACATGAAATTGCCGAACAGGTTGAAGCACTGATTATTACCATGGGTGGTAAAGGTTCACATATCTATACCTCGAACAAGCGTATCGATATTCCTACTGCGTCACCAGACGGCATTGAAGATCCAACCGGTTGTGGTGATGCCTATCGCGCAGGTCTGCTGTATGGACTGATGAATGATATGGACTGGGAGATAACCGGACGTATTGCCTCATTGATGGGTGCCATCAAGATTGCCCATCATGGTACGCAGAACCATCATTTCACGATGGATGAATTCAAGTCGAAATATGAACAGGCCTTTGGCAGCAGTTTCTAAATTCAGGAGAAAGCAATGAGCGCATTACAATTAAATGATGAACTGGTCGAAGACCTGATGAAGCTATTATCTGGCCACGATGAGCGCTGTGAGGATACCAGCATCGCCCTGCAGTACATAGCTGCCGTGATGGCTTTTATACTCGGGCATCAGCAGATGTCGAATGATGATAAAAGTGAATTTTTGTCTCAGTTATACGGTTTTTCCCAGCACGTGCTGGATGATGTCATCAGTAAATCGGCGCCACCACCACCAGCCGAAGATGCCTTTGGTGTCTGGCGACCACCTGAATCATAAAATACTGACGTTTTACTGCATGTGCTGAATCAGGCCATTGAGGTTGGCATGAGGGCATTTCTGCGTCTACAGTTATGCTTAGTGGCAGCATTTTTCTGAGTAGCTGACCGCTCTGGGTAAAGCAGGGTATTCACATGCAGCTTGATATCATAAATTTTTATGAACCGCTCGTAGTAGATCGCATACGCTATGTTCTCGAGGGTAGCGAGCAGTCGGGTGACAATGATTTCCTCACCGATGTCGCCTGTGTGGCACTGAATAACCTGCCTGCACGATACATACGCCATTCCGTTGATGCCACGTTCTACATGAGTTCAGAAGAGCTCGCTAATATCACGGTTTCTATCAATGATGCTGTCGATCATGCCATCGCATACGTTGAACAACGTCTGCATGAACACCCTGATGGCACCGCCCACCGCTAACGATGTACACCACCTGCCCGGAATGCCAGCATCAGCGTGCTGCCACGGATACAAGTAACCCGGATGTCTGTCCTGCCTGTGGGCTGATTTTTTCCAAATGGATGCAAAACCGTTTTCGTTCCCGTGAGACTGTCAGTGTTGCTGCTAGCGCAGATGAGAGCCGGTTCCGCGAAACACTGACTAGCTTGTTGTATGTGCCGCCTGCAGATAGCCTGAGTTTTTACGGGCGTGTTATCGCGTTTATTATTTTCCTTATCTGGGGGCTGTATTTTGTCTCTTTGGGCATGGCCTACGAACCGATTGGGAATAGCTTCATGCATAACATTAACCTCGTTTTTCACGAGGCTGGGCATGTTATTTTTCGCCTGTTTGGGCGCTTCATGACCATTCTCGGCGGTAGCCTGTTCCAGATCATGGTGCCATTGTTTCTGGCCCTGGCCTTGCTGATAAAAAATCATGATAATTTTGGTGCGGCCATTGGATTCTGGTGGACAGGCCAGAGTATGATCGACATTGCACCCTATATCGATGACGCACGTTCGCTAAGTCTGCCATTACTCGGCGGTGGTACTGGTATGGATCGCCCTGGTATGCATGACTGGCGCAATATATTGTTGGACCTGAACATGCTGCAACATGATCATGCGATTGCCAATGCAGTCATGCTGACAGGAAAAATTATTTTGTTACTGGCATTATGCTGGGCAGCACGCTATATATGGATTCAACGAAAACAGCTACATGATGATTAATGGATTACTACTTCACCATCAACATTTCACGTGATGAGTATTTGCGTTATTACCAGGGCACAGCGCGTAACGTTAGAATGACGTTAACAAATGGTTCCTCTGTCCAGTTTCCCGCTGATAATCTACGTAATTTTGTGACCGCGGAAGGTGTTCAGGGACGCTTTCACATGCGTACCGATGCCAATAACAAATTGATATTATTCGAGCGCGTCGGCTGATTTTAGCTTACACAGGCCAGCCCAAGGTCATGAGTGGTGCTTGTTTTTTCACCCGCTATCAGAGCGTGGATTTTTGCCCTGCGGTAACGTGAAAATCATGGCTGACGTGGTACACTAACTGCCGATGTTGACCTATCCATACATAGACCCTGTCGTAATTTCAATCGGCCCACTGGATGTTCACTGGTACGGCATGATGTACCTGATCGGCTTTGTCGGTGGCTGGTGGCTGGGAGTAATACGCACAAAACAGCCTCACTCTAACTGGAAATCCGGTGACATGGGTGATCTGATGTTCTACATCGCGGTAGGAGTCGTCTTTGGTGGCCGCATCGGCTATATGCTTTTCTATAACCCCTTTCTGCCGGAAGGTCAGGCGGCGGCTTTTTACGAGATCTGGAAGGGCGGCATGTCATTCCATGGTGGATTCCTTGGCGTACTGATAGCCATGTGGTTGTATGGTCGCAAGACCCAGCGCACATTTTTCGAAATCACTGATTTTATCGCACCGCTGGTGACCATCGGGCTTGGTGCCGGCCGTATTGGTAACTATATCAATGGTGAGCTATGGGGTAAGGTCACAGATTTACCTTGGGGCATGCAATTACCCTGTATTCGTTATCCGCAATTTTGCGATAGTGAAACACAGATTTTTACCGAGCCCAGACATCCCTCACAACTCTATGAGTTCGCCCTTGAAGGTGTGCTGTTACTGGCAGTCCTGTGGATTTTTTCACGTAAGCCACGGCCTATTATGGCGACCTCCGGGCTGTTTATGATTTGCTATGGCGCGTTCCGCTTTCTGGTCGAGTTTGTACGCCTGCCGGATGCCGAGCTGGGTTACCTGGCCTTTAACTGGGTGACGATGGGGCAGCTACTGTCATTCCCAATGATAATCATAGGCGTGTGGATGATGTGGTATGCCTATAAACGTAACCGCTATCCAGCCCATCCTGGAGATTAATAAATGCAGCAGTATTTAGACTTAATGCGCCACGTGCTGGAGCACGGTAGTGTTAAAGAAGATCGCACCGGTACCGGTACGCGCAGTGTGTTCGGTTATCAGATGCGCTTCAACCTTGCTGATGGCTTTCCGCTGGTGACCACGAAAAAATGTCACCTGCGTTCGATAATTCACGAGCTGCTGTGGTTTTTAAAAGGCGATACCAACATTGCCTACCTGAAAGAGAACGGCGTTCGTATCTGGGATGAATGGGCCGATGAAAATGGCGATCTCGGTCCCGTGTATGGGTCACAGTGGCGCAACTGGCCAACACCTGATGGCCGCCATATTGATCAAATTACCCAGGTGATTGAGCAAATAAAAAACAATCCAGACTCACGTCGAATTATCGTCAGTGCCTGGAATGTGGCAGAAATTGAAAATATGGCCCTGCCACCCTGTCATGCCTTTTTTCAGTTCTATGTTGCCGACGGCAAGCTCTCCTGTCAGCTCTATCAACGTAGCGCAGACATTTTTCTCGGCGTGCCATTTAATATCGCATCCTATGCATTGCTGACCATGATGATGGCGCAGGTCTGTGGTCTGCAGCTCGGTGATTTTGTGCATACGCTTGGCGATGCGCATCTTTATTCAAACCACATCGAACAGACAGAGCTACAGCTGAGTCGCACGCCCTACGCCTTACCGACCATGAAGATAAACCCTGATGTTGATGACCTGTTCGCCTTCACCTTCGAAGACTTTGAGCTCACAGACTATCAGTCACACGAACACATCAAGGCACCTGTTGCAGTTTAATCACTCACTTACCTCAGGTTAAAATTAATAATGTCAGATTCCCCCTACGTAGTAGATGTTGATGAAGCTTCCTTTGCCGAAGCCGTTATAGAAAAATCTAAACAGATCCCTGTTGTTGTTGATTTCTGGGCTGCATGGTGTGGCCCGTGTCAGGCGTTGATGCCGGTGTTGAGTAAACTCGCCGAAGAATATGATGGTAAATTTATTCTTGCCAAGGTAAACAGTGATGAACAGCAGCCACTGGCAGCACAGTTTGGCGTGCGCAGTTTACCTACCGTGAAATTTTTTGTGAACGGTGACGTAGTCGATGAGTTTATGGGTGCGCTGCCCGAGTCAGATATACGAGGCTTTATCGATAAATATGTTGCCAGAGAGTCGGATAGCCTGCTGCTCAAGGCGCTCGATGTGCTGGAACAGGGCGATGTGGAAACCTCGTTACAGATGATGCGTGACGCCGCAGCCGCAGATCCTGAAAACTATACCATTCATAAAGCCTATGCCCGTGTGTTGATTGAATCAGGAAGCCCAGATGATGCAAAGGCCGTGATTGAAGCACTACCCGCCAACATACGCCTGGAGGACGACGTCAAAGCACTTGAGGCATCGCTGGAATTTATTCATATAGCCCAGGCACATCCTGACGTGCAGCAATTAATGAATAATATTGAAGCTGATGAAAATGACTGTGAGTCACGTTACGCGCTGTCAGCACACCAGCTATTGCACGGTAATATGCAAAATGCCCTCGATCAGATGCTCGAGATCATGAAACGTGATCGCAGTTTTAATGATGATGCCGGTCATAAAGGCCTGTTGCGTATTTTTGAACTGCTCGGTAATCAGGGTGAGCTGGTATCGCATTATCGCAAGCAGATGGCGCGTATCCTGTTCTGATATGAAGATCTCTCTGATAGCCGCGATGGCAGACAATGGCATTATCGGTATTGAAAACCGCCTTCCGTGGAAACTACCCAATGACATGAAGTGGTTTCGCCAGCATTCACTGGGAAAGCCCGTGATTATGGGGCGCAAAACACTCGAATCCTTTGGTGGCAGAACGCTGCCAGATCGTCCTAATATCGTCATCACGCGCGATCTGAATTATAAAAAAAATGGCGTCATTGTTACGCATAGCATAGAGGAAGCGCTTAGTGCTGCGAGCGATGCGGAGGAAGCCATGATCATTGGCGGAGCAAGCTTTTATGAGCAGATGCTACCGCAGGCAGAAAAATTTTACCTGACCGAAGTGCATGCCGACATCGACGGTGATGCCAGTTTTCCGGAATTTGATCGTTCACAATGGCAAGAAACGCATCGTGAAGATTTCCAGCCTGATGAAAAGCATGAACATGCCTACAGTTTTGTGATACTGGAACGTAGCAAAGCATAGCCACAATTAATCGAAAGGATAAAACATTATGAGAATAGTTAATATCTTGTGTGTACTTGTTTTGATAGGTGGGCTTTCTGCTTGCGGGAAAAACCAGCCATCTCAATTAAGCTTCCAGGGAAAAGAATTTCAATACATTAGTACTAAAGAGTCATCTGGTGGGAAGTTTGATATTGTTCAGTATAATAGCGGTACTAAGAACCTGATTCTTATTACGCCTCATAGTGAAGTAGATCTCGATGGTTTTTCCAAAGTGTATACACAAACATTTATCGCGCAGGGATTTAAATTTGAGAGCGTAGGCTCAAGACATATTGGTGTGCATAGTAATAAGGTTGTGTATTTAGCAGTCGCTAAATATTTAAATTCCGTTTCTATTTTATTAGTTGAAAATTATGCTGATGCACCAAAGGATCATGATGCTGCTTCTGATATTTTTCGTGATTTGGAATGGTTAGACTGAGATATTATGAATATAGTAAATATCATAAGATGGCTTAATGGCTAAGATATGAAAAACTGGCCTGATGCAGACAGGTGTCCTGTTGACTAAGGATTTAGAGTCAGAATAAAAATCTAATATTAACTCTCCATTTTCGCAGAGAAGAGAGATGCACGTCCCAGCATTCAAAGCGTCTGCTACTAGTAGTTATTTAACTGTTTCTAATTCTTCCCCAGCTCTTGGTATCAAGGGTATTCAAGTAGATATTATGCTGTCTTATAAATAATTATGGGATTGTATTCATTGCAATGAGAATGTTTAATGTACCAGAGATCAACTAATAAGTTGCTTAGCATTTTATATTAGCTGAAAGTATATTCTTGAGAAGCATGTTATTATGTGGTTTAAAAATTAAAAGTATTGGGGGAGTGTCATGAGTTTAACAGGGATGTTTTCAAAATATTCTGTAGTGCCATTATTTTTCTTATCAGTTATTACATTTAACGCCACTGCTGGTTCAGTTACATCAATCATATCTACGGGAGCGGGTTCTGGTGGTCCTCGGGTATTGTCTCTCTCTAGTTTTTCTCCGACTATTTCTGCTGACAATAGGTTTGTTGCTTTTTCCTCGTTTGATAGCCGCGTGGTGAGCCATGGTGACACAAACGCTTTCGCTGATATATTTGTTCGTGATCGGCAAACAGGTGTCAACGTTCGTGTTAGTGTCAGCTCAGAGGGGCTGGAATCTAATGGTAATAGTTCTAACCCTGTTATTTCAGGCAATGGCCGCTTTATTGTTTTTTCATCTGAAGCGACGAATCTTGTTGCCAATGATACAAATGGTCTGCGAGACATTTTCGTGCATGATACGCAAACCAGTGAAACGTCGCGCGTAAATATAGATTCAAATGGAATTGAAACTATAAATACTGGATTCTTCTCAAATAGTTTTCGCTCTGATATCTCAAACGATGGTCGCTTTGTTGTTTTTTCTACTGCGGCAACAAACCTTGTTGAGAATGATACAAACAATCTTTCTGATGTATTTCTACATGATAGGAATACTGGTATTACAGTGCGTGTGAGTGAGAATGAAAATGGTGATAATAGTAATGGGGATAGCACAAACCCTTCTATCTCACCTGATGGGCGTTATGTTGCTTTTCAAACATCAGCTGGAAATTTGGTAAATGGAGAAAATGATAATGCTCTTGGTTTATTTACTTCGCAAGTAGTATTAAAAGATTTAGAAACAGGTGCCATCACACGTGTAAACAAAGATGCTAATGGACAGAATACTGATGGCTCAAGTTTTACACCTGATGTGTCTACGGATGGACGGTTTATTGCGTTTATCTCAACGGCAACAAATCTAACTACTGGAGACACAAATGGTGTGGCGGATGCCTTTGTTTATGATAGGGCTTTAGATACGACATCGCGAATAAGTGTAGATTCTAATGGTACCGAATCAAATGGTCAGACTTTTTCTGGCATTTCAATTTCAGACAATGGTCGTTTTGTTACATATATCTCTGAAGCCGATAACCTCGTTGACGATGATACTAATGAACTCAGAGACGTGTTTAAATTCGATCGACGTAAACGGATTACTACACGAGAGAGTGTACGTACGGGAGGTACTCAGGGAGTTCTGGATACTGATATTGACGGACTTATCCCAAATACTGATGCTGCTATATCTCCTGATGGTCGCCTTGTCGCTTTTGCCTCTGCAATGACAAATCTTATAACAGGTGATGTTAATGATGAAATAACTGATGTATTCACTAGAGGCGTTCCTATTCGTTCTAAGAATGAATTTACATCAGATCTAAAGTCAGACGTGCTCATAAGAAATGATATAACGGGATTGTGGCGTCTAAACCCAATCGATGGTAGGAGCGTTCTTTTTGATGAAAACTTTAGTCGAGTAGATATTACTTCTGATCAGGATTGGATGACTATTGCCATAGCAGATTTTACTGGTGACCGAGTCTCTGATGTATTACTAAGAAATACAGTAACTGGAAGATGGTTGCTAAATCCTATCGATGGTAAAGATGTGGTCCAGGGTTTTGATTTTGGTGATATTCCCGAACTCCCCAGTGACTTGGACTGGCAGCCAGTCGCAGTTGCTAACTTTTCAAGAAATGCTTTCCAGGATGTTTTACTGCGAAATACAATTACTGGCCGATGGATATTATACCCATTACAAGGCAGAAGAATCCCACGAGAAGGTTTTGCAGGTGGGCTTAGTTTTGATTTTGGTTCTGTACCAATTACATCTGATCTTGATTGGCAAGTTGCAGGGGTCGCAGACTTTAATGGAGATTTTAATGCCGATTTGCTGCTCAGGAATAGTACTACTGGTCGCTGGTTAATGATTCCATTAGACGGGCGCATGGTACTAAGATTCGATGACTTTGGTGGTGTAGGCATCACCAATGATTTAACATGGGATGCTATTGCTGCGAAAGATTTTACTGGCGATGGATTAGCTGACGTTCTGCTACGGAATTCAGTAACAGGTCAATGGCTTTTAATTCCATTCAATGGACGTATCCCAGATCGTCGCTTTGACTTTGGTGGTATCGGTGTTTTAGAGACCAATTTAGACTGGGTGGCTGTTGAAGTTGAAGACTTTACTGGTGATGGCCTTGCAGATATATTGCTGCGAAATAATGTTACTGGTGCTTGGCGTATGCACCCTATGGATGGCAAGATTGTTGTTCAAGATGAAAACTTTG